>JADMIO010841930.1_pt1 | contig 90682 bp, 55 predicted proteins | sample 8958161 | NCBI WGS metagenome assembly JADMIO01 (sample SAMN16585339, study PRJNA669376) | soil metagenome | isolation source: Crop rotation soil | place: USA: Cullars Rotation, Alabama | collected 2011
GCGACAACTTGTCCACGTGGAATTCTAAGCTTAGGATCCCAATGTGCTGGAAAGGGTTTAAATCGTTCAATATTGGGTGTCACAATATTTATAATTTACCTAAAATAAGAGACTTACATATATATTCTTCCTAGGTAATTTTCTTAGAAACTTGTTGCGCTTTTCCTTCCTTCACGATATCTTTAAAGCGTTCTTCTGGTGAGGTTTGTTGACCAAGCGCGAGTTGATTTATCCGAAATGTACATCGTGGGGATTTTTGCTGACTTAATCACGGCAGCTTTGTGCGCCAATTGTGCGCTCATCTTCTGTCTTTCTTTCGTGTCTATCAGCGTCTGTTATGAGCGGAAAGGCGGGGCAGGGTTCCTCGCATGAAGCTTCGTCAGCATCGCGGCGTCCTTCAGTTTCCCGGCTTGGTTTTTGCGGTGGGAATGTTGTGTCTTTGGCTTTCCCATCATGCGTTCGCTTCCTCGTTCGTGTGGATCGGTGGCGCGCCGGGCAGGAATGGCGCCAAATGGAGCGACGCGGGCAACTGGACTGGCGGGATTCCCAACTCGAACGCGTCGAATGATCTGATTTTTGCGAATGCCGGTGCCGGGGCCAGTGACAACGACACTGCCGGCCCTCTGACAATCAACAGCGTCATTTTCTCCAACAATGCCGGGGCCTTCACGTTGTCTGGAAACGCCCTTAACCTCAGCGGCTTCCATTCCGCCCTGATCCAAAACTCCGCCACCGCGCAGATCATCGCCAGTGCCCTTGCTTTCACATCCAACACCGTCTTCGGCGGTTCCGGTCCCGGAACCTTGACGATCCAAGGCGCGCTCAGCGGCGCCGGAACCTTCACCCTGACGAACTCCCATGCCGTCCTTGTCCTGCAAGGCACCGACATCAACAACGCCAATTCCGGCGACGTTTCTGTGAACGCCGGGGAACTCGATCTCGACATGATCAGTTCGGGCGTTAAGAATTCTTTCATCGGCAATGCGTTTGGCGGCAACCTGAACGTCGGCGCGACCAGCGGCTCCTTCACCGGAACGGTGCGCTACCTGAACAGCGGTCAGATCAGCAACACTTCCGCCATCGTCATCAACGGCCTTGGCGTGATGGACATGAACGGTTTTGGCGACACGGTCGGCTCGATTGCCAACCGCGGCGTGATCATGATCGGCGGGGGCTCCCTCGGGACATCCGGGGCGTTCACGAATCTCACTGGCGGCGTCATTTCGGAATTCGGCACCATCTCGAGTTCGTTCGTCAACCTGGGCACGATCAACGTCACCAACGGGACGATGACTTTGTCGAACTCTCCCGTCCAGCTTGGCACCATCAACATCGCCAGCAACGCGACTCTGAACAGCGTGCAGGCTTGGTCGAACAACAGCACGATCAATCTTTTGGGCGGCACCTTGCAAGGTGGTGTGCTCACCAATTTCGGTCTCGTCGATGGATTTGGCACTGTCAGCGCGGCCATCACCAACTTTGGTTCGATCGTCGCCAGCAACGGCATCCTGCTGATCCTGAACGCGACCGTCTCGGGGACCGGCCAGGTCCTCGCGGTTAGCGGCGGGACCGTCCAGATGTCGAACTCCACCGTCGGGGCCACGCTGGTCAACAACGGCGGCACGCTCACGGTAAAGCACGGCAAATCGACGGTCAACGGCCAGGCGGTCAATCACGGCAAAATTGTTTTCATCAACAGCGTCGCTACATTCAACGCCGGCGTCTACAACGACGGCATTTGGGTCATCGATCCCAGCACGAACACCATCGCCGGTAATCTCGACAACGCCGGCCTGATCGTGCTCACCAACAGCGTCAATATCATCGGCAGCAACTTCATCAACGAAGCGGTGGGCGTCTATTCTTCGTTCCAGACCAGCGTCACTTATGTCGCCGGGGTCTTTACCAACATGGGTGAGGTGGACATTGTCCAAGGCAGCAGCCAGACCAACGGCAACGCCTTCCTCAGCGGGATTTCCACTGTCCTCGTCAGTGATGCCGGTTCACTGTGGAGCAATGCCACCTTGAACGTCGGTGTTGCCGGCAATGGCGGCGCCGCTGTGATCGTGAGTAACGGCGCCAATCTGACGGCCGGTGCCATTGCCGTTGGCAGCGCCGTCAATTCGAGCAATAACGTTCTCAACATCGGCGGCCAGGGCAGCCGTTCGTTTGCCACGTCTGGCGTCCTGACAGTCGGTGCCTCTGGTGGCGGCTACAACGTGATGACCGTTACTAATGCCAACCTCGACACCACCGGCGCGGTCACGCTGGGCAATGGATCTTCCAACAACACGATCAACGTTTACAGCAACGGGATTTGGAATCTTCACTCCCAGTCGCTCACCGTCGGCCTCGGCGGAGCCACCGGCAACCTGTTGAACGTCATCGGCGGCACTGTCACCGGCGCCACGGCGTTCATCGTCGGTACGACCGGTAGCGGCAACAACACAGTTTTTGCGACCAACGCGATTCTGGCCAGCACGAGCATGACGGTCGGCAATAGCACTTCGAATAACACGGTCACGGCCAACAATTCCCAGTGGCGCGTTGGCGGGGCGATCACCGTTGGTTCCACCCTGGGCACTGGCAATGTTCTCACCGTCAACGGCGGTGCCATGACCAATGCCACCACTTTGACTGTGGGTACGGGGGCGGGCTCGTATGGCAACACGATGGTCATTTCCGGCGGCGCGAACGTCAATGATCAAACCAGCTACATCGGCAATGGCAGTTCCAACAACACGATGCTTGTGACCGATCCGGGCACCACTTGGATGAACATTGCGCCGGGCGGCTCGGGATTGGGCGTCATTCATGTGGGGGCTGGGGTTGGAGTCAACAACTCCCTGATCATCAGCAACGGCGCGTATGTGTTCGCGGGTGAAACCCTGCAACGCCCCTCCACCGCCATTGGCGATGCGGCCGGCGCCAGCAACAACAACATTACCGTTACCGGATCCGGCTCTGTCCTTTCGAATCTATTCGACCTCTATGTCGGCAAACTGGCGAACAGCAATACTCTCAACATCGCCAACGGCGGTCTCGTGGCGGCAGAAATCGTGTATGTCGGCAGCGCGAATCAGCGGCTCACGAACAACACCGTGGTTGTCACCGACACCGGATCGGTGCTGCGCGCCTTGTCCTCCCTGCAAATCGGCAGCAATCTCAACAGCTTCGGCAACTCGGTCCTGGTCAGCAACGGCGCTTCGCTGGTTGTCGGCATCAACGGCAACGGCTCCTACCCGGGCACCATCGTGGTCGGCGGCGGGGCAGGGGCTATCAGCAATTCGCTGACCATTGTCGGCTCCACTTCTTCCAACGGGCTGATCACAGTGGGCGCCAGCGGCGGCGGCAACAACTTCATGATCGTTTCCAATGCCACGATCACGTACCTCCAGTCCGCGACATCGAAAGGCCTGACCATCGGCAGTGGTTCTTCCAACAACGTCGTTACCGTCCAGGATGCGGCGACGGTGTGGAATTTCGGCGGCGGCGCGATCACGATCGGCAGTGTCAACGGACTTGGGGCCGGCGGGGCCACGGGCAACCTCTTCAACGTTGTCTCCACCATGAGCCTCACGAACATCGGCGGCATGAGCTTATACGACCAGAATCAAACCTGGGTCTTCAGCAACCGCAATTTCACCTCCGGCGGCGGCATCAATCTCGGTTCTCCCGGAATGGGCGGCAATACGCTAACGCTCACCAACCAGAACTATACCGCCGCCGCTGGCAGCACCATCGGCACCAGTTCGTCGAACAATACCCTGTCCCTCCTTAATTCCACCTGGAGTAATGCCGCTCAAAGCATCATCGTCGGTACGGGCACAGCGGTTGGCAATGGACTGTCGGCGGATGGTTCCGTCATATCGAATGCCGTTAGCGTGACCATCGGCACAGGGACGAGCAATTTTCGCAACTTCCTAAGCATCAGCAACGGCTCCAAACTGTTCGTCGGTGCTTCCGGTATCACGATCGGCACAGCGGGCAGCAGCAACAATTCCTTCATCATCAACGGTGGCTCCCAGGTTTCGTCCAGCAGCACAGTGGTGACCAATGCCGGCAGTTTGACGATTGGCGGCAGCACCGCCAGCAGTTACAATACAATGACGATCAGCAATGCCACGCTGTTTACCGGGAACTCCGTCGTCATCGGCAACAGTGCGAATGCCTCGAGTAACTCGGTCTTCGTGCTGGCCAACGCCCTCTGGAATCTCAATGCGCAGACCCTTCAGGTCGGTATCAGTGCCGGTGGCACCAGCAACTTGCTCAACGTCAATGGCGGCACGATCACCAATGTTAATACCGGGGTGTTTGTCGACGGCTTTAACAACCGTCTCGTGATCAACAACGGTGGCAAAATCTTCAGTGTCCGCGGTGATCTCACGACCTTCGGCAGTAATGACACCGCGCTGATCACCGATCCCGGATCCATGTGGACAATTTCCACGGGCAATCTGATGTTTGGCCAGGGCAACGGCAAACTCGGGTCGTTGGTCATTAGCAACGGAGGCGCTATGAATATCGCCTCGTCTATCGAAATGGACGGCGGTTTCGCCGGCGGTCAGCACTCTGTTCTGGTCACCGGCTCAGGCTCCGTAATTACCAATACTGTCGGCGCCATCTTTGTGGGTGACGGCACCGGATCCAGCAATCAATTTACGGTCGCCAACGGTGGCTTGGTGGTCGTTACATCCGGCAGTTCGCTCGCCATCGGTGCCGGCTCCGCCAGCAGCACCAATACCCTGATCGTCACCGATGCCGGATCGGTGTTCTCGAATGCCTCGGCGTCCACCGTGGGATCGGGCGGCGGCTATAACAATCTGATCGTCAGCAACGGCGCCAGTTTCTACAGCGGCAACGTCACCCTCGGCTCCGCCACTTCCAGCAACAACAGCTACAGCTTAATCGGGCTCGGGGGGCAGGTGACTGTCTCCAATGGCCTGATCACGATTGGCGCCTCCACCAGCGGGTTCAATACCATGACCGTCAGCAATGCCAATGTCCGGAGTGTTGGTCTGACCGTCGGCGGTAACGGTGCGTCCAACAATACGGTCACAATCCAGGACGGCAGTACTTGGAATTTCGGCGGCGGCGCGATCTCCGTCGGCAGCGTCAATGGCGTCGGCGCCAGCGGCGCAACGGGTGACTCGTTTAACGTGGCCAATGCAGCCAATCTCACCAATATCGGCGGACTTAATCTCTACAGCCGCAACAATACTCTCTACCTCAGCAACCGGAATCTGGCCGCTTCCATTACCGACATCAATCTCGGGTCGCCGGGGCTTGGGAATAATTCGGTCACCCTCAGCAATCAGACAACGATCACCAGCAGTGCCGCCAGTACGATTGGTCTTGGGTCTTCGAACAACTTCCTGAACCTGATCGGCGGTGTTGTCTGGAACGGCGGCGCCCAAGGCCTCACCATCGGCAGCGGTACGGCATTCAACAACGCCGTCACCAACAACGGCAGCGTCCTGACTAACATGGGGGTCATAGGCATCGGTTTGGCAACCGGCTCGCTCAGTAACAGTTTGACCATCTTCAATGGCGGACAGTTGCTGGCCGGTAATATTAATGTGGGTAGCAACAGCGCCGGTTCTGCGGGCGGGTTCTGGAACATGGGTGGCACAGGGGCCGTCAGTACCGGCACGGTTGGCGCGGTCACAATTGGCGGATTTGGCAGCGGCGGCAATGCCATGATCCTGACCAATGCCATTCTGACGAGCACCGGAGCCTTGAACATCGGCTATTACTCCTCCAACAACACCGTGAGCGTGCTGGCCAACAGTACTTGGAATCTGAGCGGCCAGAGCATTGGGCTGGGCTCCCAGATTAATGGTCTTGCCGGTACGAGCATCAGCAATTTCTTCCTGATCAATGGCGGCTTGGTCTCCAACGGCGTGGGTTTGACGCTGGGTAATTATCCGACCGGCGGTGGCCAGCCCAACTCCGCCAACTCAGTGTTGATCACGAATGGAGGCCGATTCTTCATCTCCGGCGGTATTGCTATTGGCAGTGGCGGCAATCCTTCCTCCAGCAACACCCTCGTCATTACCGGCGCCGGCTCCATTCTCTCCAACGGCAACCAAATCGCCGTCGGCGCGTCCCCGGGCGGTTTCAACATCCTGACCATTGCCAACGGCGGAGCATTGGTCAACTATTCCGGCGGATTGATGATCAACTCGGGAGGCGGTGTCAGCTCTTCCAATGACATGGTGCTTGTGACCGGCAGTGGTTCCGTTTTTTCCAATCTATCCAGTTCCGCCATTACGGTTGGCGGCAGTGGCGCCGGCGGCGTCTCCAGTTACAACAGCTTGATCGTATCCAACAGCGCTTCGCTCTACACCGTTGGCGGCTTGGTGCTTGGTGCTGGTACCCGCGCCACCAACACGGTGGGGAATGTCATTGCCGTCGACGGAGCTGGCTCGGTCATCACGGATATCGGTTCCATCTCCACTGGCGACGGCTCGTCCAACTTCCTCATTGTCGCAAATGGCGGATTGCTTGTTTCCAGTAACATCTTTATCGGGGGTATCGTCCAGTTTGGCCAAGTAACCGGCAGTAATGTTTTATCAGTCACCAGCGGCGGCACGCTCATTAACAATGGTGTGATTTCCATCGGTAACGGCTCTTTCGTCAACGACTTCAACACGTTTACCGTCAACGGCGGTACCGTCTCCAACGGCACCATCACCGTCGGCTTGAACAGCGGTGCCAACACCATGACGGCCACCAACGCCACCTTGTCCACCTTTGCCCTCGTCATCGGCAACGGTGGTTCGAGCAACACCGTCAACATCCTCGACAATACCTCCTGGCTTTTCACCGGCGGCGGCATCAAATTCGGGAACGGGATCAGCAATGTCCTGAATATCGCGCAAAATAACACCGTCCTGACGAATGTCGGCGGGATTGTCTTGGGCGGCGCTGGATCAACCTTTACCGCCACCAATGCCTCGGGTCGGCGCATTGTCATCCTCGGAACAGGTGGCTCCATCAGCGTCGGTGATACTGCGGGTCAGGGCAACAACACCCTGATCCTCAGCAATCAGTCCTTCACCACCACGGCGCCGTCGTTTATCGGGAATAATTCCTCCAATAATACGTTGACCGTTCTCGCGGACACTAGCTGGGACAATGGCAACAACAATATCACCGTCGGCGTGGGCGCGGCCACGGGCAACGTCTTCACCATTAATAACGGCCAGGTGACCAACGTCAACGTGCTGACGGTCGGCAGCAATACAACGGGGGTTGCCACCCTCAACCTCACGAACAACGGCGTGCTCTCCGTCAAATCATTCATCATCACGAATAACTCAATCAGCGCCACCAATTCCGTCTTCAACTTCTCGAGCGGCACGTTGACCACTTCCAACGCGGCCAACCAGATTGCCGCGAATCTCGTCATCGCCTCAAACAGCACCTTCGCCATCGGCGGTTCGTGGAACATGCTCGGCGGTTCCAATCTGATTTCGTCAGTCTCCTCCTCCGGGGGCGTCATCGGCACTGTGCAGATCCGCGCCGGCGCACAGGTCACTGTCACCAGCAACGCCGTCTGGAACACCGGTCTGAATACATTGACCGTCAACGGCAGCCTCGTGATGAGTAATGGCGGGAAATCATTCCAGACCAACGTCAACCAGTCCGGCCAGGTACTGCTCAGCGGCACGGGCACGACCTGGAATACTTTCTCCATGGCTTTGGCGTCTGCCGGCAGTTCGACGATTATCAGCAACGGCGCCGCACTCTACATAAACGGAAATGGCAACGCCCTTCAAAACGGCGTCAGCGCCGGAAATCGGAATTCAATCACCGTTACCGGTCCCGGCTCGGTCCTCACGAATGGCACCGTCACGGCCATTGGCTACAGTCTCGCCGGGGCGAACAGCAACAGCCTCACCGTCGCCAACGGCGGCATGGTCGTCAACGGCGCGCGCGGAGTGATCGGCCTGGAAGGCATGAGTAATTGGGTCCTCGTCACCGGCCAGGGTTCCACCTGGTCGAATCTTGCGCTTGGTGGCGCCGGTGTCGCCGTGCTGGAAGTTGGCGAAAGCGGCAGCCTCAGCACTCTCACCATCAGCAATGGCGGTCTGGTTTATTCCGTGAACACCTTCATCGGCGTCAATGCCGGCTCCAGTAACAGTTCCATTCTCGTGACCGGTTCCGGCTCAGTCCTCACCAATACCGGCAACTTGGCCGTCGGCGGGAACAACGGTGCTGGCTCCAGCTTTGAAACTATGACGGTTGCCGGCGGCGGCACGGTCTATGATGCCTCCGGCATTGTCGGCAGCGGCACCTCGGGTGCGATCAGCAACGTCGCCAATGTCACCGGCGCGGGCTCTTCGTGGCGCAATAGCAGCACCCTCTATATCGGCGGTAATCTCGCCACTCACGTCAACGCTTCCAATAACGTCCTGAACATCAATAACGGCGGTGCAGTCATTAGCGCCGCGGGCGTGATCGGCAATACCACCGGCGACAATAGCAACGCCGTTGTCGTCAGCGGCGCTGGTTCCGTCTGGACCAATACCGGACTGCTCGTGGTTGGCGCCACCAATGCCAGCGCGAACAGCCTGGCCCTTAACAGCGGCGGTGGACTCCAGGGCGGCAGCGTGGTCATTGGATATTCCGCGGGCGCGATCAGCAACAGCTTTAACGTCACGGGCGGCATTTTCTCCAACGGCGCAATCACCGTCGGGACGAATGGTTCCAGCTACAGCATGATGAACCTCCTCAATGCCACCGGCTACAGCGCCGGTCTTTCCATCGGCGCGGGTTCTTCCAACAACTTCGTCGGCGTCACCAACAGCACCTGGAACCTCGGCAATGGCGCACTTATTTTCGGGAACGGATTGGGGAATGTTTTGGCCGTCGACTCCGCCTCGGTTCTTTCCAATATTGGCGGCATCACGATGAACGACAGCGGCCGCAGCCTCTTCATCACCAACGCCACGGGTCTCCGGAACATGATTCTCGCTGCCTCCCAAGGCACCGGTTTCCAGATTGGAAATAGCAACGGGTTTGGCGGCGACCTGCTCATGATCAGCAATCAGAGTTACCAGGCCAACACCCCCTCCACTATCGGCAACAATTCATCCAACAATACGATGACCGTCCTGGGTGGCGTCGTGTGGCGCAATGTCGCCCTCTCCGGCATCACTGTGGGCAACGGCGCTGCCACCGGCAACGTCCTCATTGTTGACGGCGGCGGTGTGACGGGTGGCACCTCACTGTCCAACATCACCGGGCTTGTCGTCGGTATTGCCGGTGCCAGCGGCAACACCTTCACTCTCACCAATGGCGCCATTCTCGCCATGTCCCAGGGAGTGTTCTCCCGCAGCCAGGACAGTTCCGGAAACAATTGGAATATCTCCGGCGGTCCCGGCGGAATTGTTTCCACCTGGAACGGCAACAGCAACACTTTCATCCTCGGTCAGGCCATCAACCAGACTGCCGCCAGCAACGTCCTCGTCGTCAGCGCCGGCGGCGTGGTGAGCAACATTGGCGGCACCGCCGGACAGATCAATTACACCATCATCGGTTCGGGCCAGAACGGCGCCGCCTCCTACAGCAACCGGGCCGTCATCCAGGACGGCGGACAATTCCTCGCGATCAGCAATATCCTGGTCGGTTATATACTGCAATCCGGCAGCACCGCCTCCAGCAATTCCATTCTGGTCAACAACGGTATCGTCAGTACCCCCAGCCAGATCTACGTCGGCCTCAATACCAATTCCGGTATTGCCAACTTCAACAGCTTGATAGTCACCAACGGCGGTTCGGTCACTTCCTTTGGCGGCGCGATTGGCTTGGGTGGCACCAACAACTTTGTCTCGATTCTCGGTGTCAACTCGCTCGGGCTTGCCTCCACTTGGAATCTCGGCGGCGGCTCCCTCTACGTTGGCAGCAATGGGGTGGGGAACTCGCTTACCGTCAACGGTCTCGGCACGGCGGGCGGCGCGTTGCTCACCAACGCCGGTGCCTTGGTGATCGGCGGCGCTTCCGCTTCTTTCAGCAATTCACTCACGATCACGAATGGCGGCCAGTTCTACGGCGGCAATGTGACTGTGGGCGGGGCGGTGAACGCCAGCAATAACTCCTACAATATTATAGGCGCTGCCTTGGCCGACATCGTTTCGAACGGACTCATCACCATTGGCAGTACCGGCGCCGGGTTCAACAGTATGACCACCACCAACGCCCAGATTCGGAGCCAGTCACTCTTTGTCGGTTCGGGCTCCTCCAATAACACCGTGAGCGTTGGTGACAATACCAGTTGGAATCTCCAGGGCGGATCACTGACGAACGGTTCACTCGGCGGCACGGGCAACGTCATCACGGCTTCCTCTTCCGTTCTCACCAACGTGGGGGCGATCACCATTGGTACAAACGCCAACTATAATACTCTTACCCTCGCCAATAACGCCCAGTTGTGGAGCCTCGGGTCCAACACCGTCGGCAAAATGGCCAACAGCAACACCCTCAATGTCGCCTCCGGTTCGATGTGGGACATGGGCGGCGCCACGCTGACGGTTGGCAGTGGAGCGGCTACCGGCAACGTGTTGAATATTACGGACAGTGTGTTGACCAATGGCGCGCTTATAATTGGCACCAGCACCGCTTCCACAAATAATCAGGTGACCATCGGCGGCGCCAGCCTTGTCACACTCTCCTCACTTTCGGTCGCGCAGAGCAACTTCATCACGTTCACCAGCGGCCAGCTCAACAGTTCCAGCACCGCCATTACCAACGGCCTCGCCCTCGGCGTCGGTGTCGCTTCCGGCATCAGCACGGCAATCTTCAACGCTGTCGGCGGCACACACAGTTTCAACAATGGGCTTACTGTTTTCAGCAATTCATGGCTGACCGGCACGGGTACGCTGAACGGTGGCGGCATTGCAGCCATCACCCTCACCAACGGCGGCATCATCTCCGCCGGTCTTGGCACCAACGGCATCGGCACGCTCAGCCTCAACAATTTCAACTGGGTCGGCGGTGGCATCTACCAGTTCCAACTTTCGAACTTCAACGCGGGTGCGGGCAATGGTTGGGACTTGCTCAATATTAGCGGTACGCTCACCAACGTGAACGGCGCCGCGGCCAAATACGTCATCCGGATGGATTCCCTCGGCTACAATGCCTCGCAGGCGAATTTCATTTCCACCAATGATTACGCCATCAAGATCGCCAATTTCGGCACAGGCATCGGTTTCAATGCCGGCCAGTTCACGATCGACCAGAGTGCCTGGCAGATCGGCGGTTCATGGAATGTCATCACCAACAACGGCGGGATTTACCTGACCTTTTCCGGCATCACCATCAACCCGAACTTTGCCTGGACCGATGGCAGCAATGGCGTCTGGACTTCCGCCCGCAACTGGACGAACAACGCCGCCCCGGGTGCCGGTGGCAGTTCCAGTATGGTCCTGCAATTCGGTAACAACGGGGCGGCCGCTTTCAACGCGACCAATAATCTCGGCGGCACTTATCAATTGAACCAGCTCGCCCTGAACAGCGCCAGTTCCGCGACGAACTTCATCTTCGGTAACACGATCCAGTTTGCGGGCCTCAATCCTTATCTCCTCCAGGTCAATCAGGGCATCGTCAAGATCAGCAATTCCATTGATCTGGCTACCGGCCTGACCGCCCGCGGTTCCGGCCTCGGCACCGTCATTCTCGCCAGCAATATCACGGGCAGTGGCCAGTTCATCAAGCAGGGCGGATATAACCTCATCCTGCAAGGCTCCAATACCTTCGTCGGTCCGGTTCTAGTCGATAGCGCCAGCGGCACTCTCACCCTCGCCAATCCATATGGCGCAGGAACAAACTCGATCACTGTCAGCAACGGCACGCTTATCGCCACCCAGGCCGGCGCTTCCTACACCGTTGGTAACGGCTGGAACAACCAGTCCGTTCTCGTCAATGGCGCGGGTTCGACTTGGAGCAACGTCGCCGGGCTTGTGGTCGGCAGCGGGGTTGCCTCCGGGAATGTTGTGACCGTTGCCAACGACGGCACTCTTAGCGCCACCACCATTACCATCGGCAATTCCGCCAACTCCGTCAGCAATGGGGTTGCTCTCAATTCCGGCGGCACTCTCCTGAGTGGCAGCCTCATCGTCGGCAATGTCGCCGGCGCCAGCAATAATTTCTATAATGTTGGCGGGGCCGGGGACGCCAGTACCGCGTCCAACGGCACGTTGATGGTCGGCAATACTTCGGCGAACTTCAACTCGGTGACTGTCACCAACGGGACGTTGATGACCGGCGGGATGATCAGCGTCGGCAACGGTTCTTCCAGCAATACTCTCACCATTCTCGACGACGGCGTTCTCAACGCGCTCGGCCAGGTGATCAATGTCGGCTCCAACGCCGCCTGGGGCAACAGCGTGGTCGTGAACGGTGGCATGATCACCAATGTGGGAGTGATCGGCATTGGGGTTTCATCCGCTTCCTCCTACAGCAGCTTCACGGTCAGCAACGGCGGCGTGGTGGTCGGCAGCGGTGGGATCATAGTTGGCGTTGTCTCCGGGGGCATCAGCAATTCGCTCAATGTCGGCGGTCTCGGTCTTTCCAGCGTGCTTTCGAACAATGGCCAGCTCAGCCTGGGCAATAACGGTCCCGGTGTAGCCGCCAATTTCAATTCCGTCACGGTCACCAACGCCAGCCTCTACACCTTCGGCGTCTTGATGGGCAATCACGGTAATGACGAATCCATCTATATCCTCTCCAACAGCGTTTACAATCTGATGGGCGGAACCAATTTTGTCGGCTTGAACACTCCGTACCGCAACTCCTTCATTGTCGATGGCGGTACGCTGACCAATGCCAGCTACGTGGAGATCTCCCGCAATATCCTCACCGGCACCGCTTCAGCTTCCGGCACCAATACGATCGCCATTCGCAATGGCGGCCGGTTCTACAGTGGCACCGTTGATATCGGCGGCGGGTTTGAACTGTCTGGCGCTACGTCAAGCACCATCTCACGCAGCAACCAATACCTTGTCGGCGGCGTGGGCGCATCCAGCCTCGTTTCGAATGGCGCGATCACCGTCTACGGCTACGACAATAATATGGTCGTCACCAACGCCACGCTCCTGAGTGGCACGTTCAGCCTTGGGAATTTCGGCAGGACCAACACCGCGAGTGTGCTGTCCGGCGGAACCTGGAACCTGCTCAACAGCACGATCACGGTCGGCAATGGCGCGGGCAACGCCGACCATGTTTTCGGCAACGTTCTTACGGTCAATGGTGGCACCGTCACCAACTTCCAATCCGCCACCATCGGCCTTGCGAACAATCTGCTCAATACCATCACCAACGGAATCGTGATCTCCAACGGCGGCCAGTTCTTCGGCGGCTCGGTCACCGTCGGTAATCACAGTGGCGGTACCGCTGCTTCGGCCGCTTATAACAATTACTACCTCGTGGGCGGCAACGGCCTTGCCAGCACCGTGTCCAATGGCGCGATCGTCGTCGGCAATAGCAGCGGCAGCGCCAATTTCATGAACGTCACGAACGCCACGCTGATCAGTGGCGCGGTGACGGTCGGTCTCAACGGTTCCAGCAACAGCGCTCAGGTCTTTGCGAATTCGAGCTGGAATATGCTCGGCAATTCTCTGACCGTTGGCTCCGGCGCCTCGACCAATAATACCTTCTCCATCTTTACCGGCGGCCTTGTCACCAATACCTCCGTCGTGCTCGGTGGTGTTGGCTCCATCTTCAATTTAAACGGCGGCAAAGCGGCCATCTCGAACATCAATCTCTCCGTCAACTCCGCGCAGTTGAACTTGAATGGCGGCACTCTGCAGGCCATGACCAGCACCAACACATTCATCTCCGGCGTCGGTACGGCCAGTGTCTTGGCGGGCGGGGTGACGATCGATACGCTTGGCTTCGGAGTCGGCATCACACAATCGCTCCTGCACGCTGGCGCTGGCATCGATGGCGGTCTTACCAAACTGGGCACCGGCACCCTGACCCTTGGCGCTTCCAATACGTATAATGGTGTCACGACCATCGGCGCCGGCCAGGTTGTAGTCGGCAACAGCAATGCCCTCTTCAGCAGCACTGTCAGCAACCTCGTCAACGGCGGACTTCTCTTTAGCAACAATCTTACGACCGCCAACATCGGCGGTCTCGCTGGCTCCGGCAGCTTTGCCCTGTCGAATCAGTCCGGCGTCGGCGTGATCCTCACGGTCGGTAACAACGGTTCCACCAACACCTATTCGGGCTCACTCAACGGCACCGGTTCACTCGTGAACGTTGGCGGTCAATTGACCCTCTCCGGCACTAACGCACTGGCTGGTTCGACCCTTATCAACGCGGGCCAAATCATTCTGGCCAACGGTCTCGCCCTCACAAACAGCACTGTCGCCGTCAACACCACCAGCGGTTTGGTGTTCAGCAACACCACCACCTACACACTCGGCGGCATTGCCGGCACGAGCAATGTTGGCCTCACCAATTCCGCCGGCGCGGCCATTACCTTGGGCGTCGGCCAGAATTCGGCCACCATGAGCAGCGTCCTTTCCGGCAGCGGCAATCTCATCGTCAGCGGCGTTGGCACGCAGCGGCTCACCGCGGCTAACACTTATTCCGGCGGCACGACGATCACTAACGGCTCGCTCATCGTCGACAACGCCTCCGGCTCGGGCGTCGGCAGCGGCGCGGTCACCGTCAATAATGGCGGCTTCTTCGGCGGTACCGGCACGGTTTCCGGCGCGGTCACCGTCAACAGTGGTGGCATAATCTCCGCGGGCGACGGCGGCATCGCTCCATTCACCGTCGGCAGCCTTACCTTGTCTTCGGGCAGCTTCCTCAATTACGACTTCGGCACGGGACCGTCGACCAACGACACGATCATCGTCAGCACCGTCAACGGCCTGACCCTGAATGGCGGCACGTTCAATCTCTTCCAGAACGGAACCAGCACCGGGTTCGATCAGCCCGGCATTTATAAATTGATCGGGTACAGCGGCACCCTGAATGGCACCGGCCTTGGCGCGCTCGCCGTCAATAATGCCACCGCCAACCGGCTTTACACTTTCAGCAGCGGCGGCGGTTACATCAATCTCTCCATCTCCGGCCTCTTCGGTTGGTCCGCTGGCGGCGCAACCAACCTGCCTCCGAATTTCCTTTGGTCCAACGCTCCGAATTGGGGCACGAACCTCGTGCCGCAGGCGTTCCAAACCTTGCAGTTCTTCGGCAACACCGGTCTGCAAAACACCAATGATATCGCCGCCAATACTCCCTTCAGCGGCTTCCAATTTATGGGCGGCGCGGGCGCATTTACTCTTACCGGCAACGTCGTCAACCTCACCGGTAACATCATCAATTACGACACCAACGTTCAGCAAACGATCAACATGGACGTCGTTCTGCAGGGCAGCAGCTGGGAATTCAATGCCAGCAACGGCAATCTCCTGGTCAACGGCAATATCAGCGAGACCAACGCTTCGCTCGGCATCGTCAAAACCGGCGCCAACACGCTGACCCTCAGCGGCACCAACAGCTACAGCGGCGGAACCATCCTCCAGGCGGGCACCCTCGCATTTGCGCGCAGCTCCGGCATGAGCGGCTCGATCACCAACGGCCCCATCGGTTCCGGCAGCCTGACGATTAATGCCGGTACCATCACCGCCGTCAACGGTTCGCAAACCATCAGCAACTCCATCCTCGTGGCAGCTGATTTCACGGTCGGCGGCGCCCAGAATCTGACCTTGGCAGGCTTGATGGACCTCAGTAATTCCGTCCAGGCCATCAACATTGCCAACACCGCCAATACCTTCTTCGCCGGGTCGATTTCGAACGGCGGCTGGATCAAACTCGGTTCCGGCACGCTGACCCTCGTCGGTAATGGCACCTATGTCGGCGGCACCATTCTTAGCAACGGCACCATCGTTGTTTCCAATCTCACCGGTTCCGCGACCGGGTTGGGGAATGTCCTCGTTGGCAACAACACAACGCTTTCCATGCAGGGCGGCATCATCAATGGCAACCCCGGCTCTGTCCTGACCAACCTCGGTTACCTCGCCGGCTATGGCACGGTCAGTAATCTCGTTGTCAACAATTCCACCATCCTGGCCATCGCGACCAACTTGCCCGGTGCTGGCACGCTCACCGTCAATCTCGCCAGCTACAGCAACAGCTCCGTTTCCACCATCGGCGTTGTCGGCAGCAACTCGGTCCTCAACATTGTCACCCCCGGCGGCATCAATACACTGATCAACCTCGGCACGATTTCGCTCTCCGGCGGCTCAATCACCTTCAACTACGGCCAGCCCGGCATAATCACCAACCTCAACGTCATCGCCGGTATCGGCGATCTTTCCACGTTCCCGGTCGTCAACGCCGGCACCACCGCCTCGATCATCGCCCAGAACCCGATTGACGGCTTGAGCAATCTCACGGCGACAATTACCGCCACCAACTCCGGCTTGTTGGGCGCCAACAATCTGGCCACCCTCGACCTGACCGCGGGTCTCGGGGGAACGGCTGCGCTTGTCAACCAGGGCACCATCGCCATCAATGGCGGCACCTTTACCATCAATGCCGGCCTCGGTGGCCTGAGCAATATCACCGGCGGCGTGATCATGGGTTATGGCGTACAGACTAATTTCACCATTGCCAACGTTGACGGCACCGTGATTGCCACCAATGGAATTCTCACCATCGGTCTGCTCGGCAATCTGAACCAGGGCACGCTCGCCAATGGTTCCGCCACTGCTAACCTTGCTTTCACGAATGCCGTCCTCGTCAATCAGGGTAACATCAATCTTATGGGTGGCGGACTCCTCGCCGGTGCGGGCGTGAGCATTACCAACCAAGCCACCATCACCGGCTCCGGTCAGTACGGTTCCTCCCTCTATAATGATGCCGCCGGTTTGATGGTTGTGACCAACGGGACGCTCTCGCTCGGCACCAACGGCAACGAATTCGTTACGAACGCCGGCCAAATCCAGATCAAGAACGGTGGCACTCTGAATGTCGTGCCCGACTGGAATAACAACAGCGGCGGTCTCGTCAGCTTCCAGGGCGGTTCGCTCGTCGGCGGTTCGATCACCAACAACGGCCAGATCATCGGGGTTGGTTCAATCGGCAGTGTCAGCGTTGTCAATCAAAGCGGCGGCACCATCATGGCCGCCAACCCGGTCAACGGTCTCTCGATCTTCTCCGTCAACTGGAACGACCTCGACGACGGCACGATGGGCGCCAGCAATAGCGCGGTCTTGAATGTCGTCATCAGCGGCGGCGCGGGCAGCAGCTTCCATAATGTCGGCACGATCTCAATGCTTGGCGGTTCACTGATCATCAGTAACGCCGCCCCAGGCTTGATCACCAACGATCTCTTCGTCTCCGGCTCCGGCACCATCACCCCCGTGCTGGTTAATGTTTCCACCGGCACCATCCTCGCCAGCAACGGCCTGCTCAATGTCAGCCTCCTCAGCAATACCAATTCCGGTACGATCCAGAATTTCGACAGCTCCTCCTCCGTCCGTTTCACCAACACCGTCCTCGTCAACATGGGCACCATCGCCATCAACTCCGGCGGGTTCTTGATGGGCGGCGGCGCGCGGCTGACGAACGAAAACTGGATCACGGGCCCGGGCGTGATCGGCGGACGCCTTTACAATGATTCCACCGGCACAATCGTTGCCACCAATGGCACCCTCACGATCGGTACCAACAGCACCGCCACCTTCGTCAACCTCGGCGCCTTCAATGTCGCAGCCGCCAGCACCGGCAACGTCGCCAATGCCTGGGTCAACAGCAACGGCACCATTAACCTCCTCGGCGGCGTCCTGACGGGCGGCACCCTGACCAACAAGGGCCATATTGTTGTCAGCAACGTTAGCACCATCAACAACGGTCTCCTCAATGTTGGCGGCGGGCTTGTCTCGCTCTCCAGCGGGAGCACCCTGAGTGTCGCGCCTGCCTGGTTGAACACCAATGGCACCGTCGACATCGGCGGCGGCACCCTGGCCGGCGGGGCTCTCACCAACGAAGGCTTCGTGCTCGGCAACGGCGCCATCAACAGCATCAGCTTCGTCAATGCCGCCGGCGGTGTCGTCAGCAACCTGACCGGCAACACGCTCAACGTTCAATCCGACTGGGTCAACATCAACGGCACGCTCGCCATGGCGGGTGGATATGTCGGCGGTGGCAACGTTACCAACTTGGGTATAATCACCGGCTTCGGCGCAATTAACAGCCTCGTCGTCAATAACAGCGGCGGTATCCTCAGCGCCGCCAGCGGTACACTGACCCTTTCGAATGCGCCGCTCCAATCTGGCACGTTCATTGTCAATAATAGCGCCACATTGAACGCCACGGCCGACTGGTCCAACAACGGTGTCGTCGACATGCTCGGCGGCACGCTCGCCAACGCCAACATTACCAACAACGGCCTGATCGCCGGCTCTGGCCTCGTTCACCCGAAGGTCGTTAACCTTTCCGGCGGCAGCATCTCTGCCAGCAATGGTACGCTTGTCTTGGACGGAACGCAGGCATTCAGTCAGGCCGGCACCCTCCAGATTCTGGCCGGTTCAACCCTCATTCTCAGCAATGGAGTTTCCGGCCTGAAGAGCTTCGTCAACGGCGGAACAATCGCCCTTCTCGGCGGTGTGCTCCAGGCCGACACCGTGACCAACAGTTCTTATCTCAAGGGATTCGGCACCGCCGCTGCCGGTCTCTACAACACCGGCACCGTCCTTGCGAATTCGTCCTCTTCCGAACTCCACATTACCGGCAGCACGGTCTATAACGACGTCGGCGGCTCCATGCTCGCTTCCACCGGTCGCATCGCGATTGATTCCATTTTCACCAACGCCGGCACCGTTAGCTTCCAGAACAGCTATGGGACCTTCAACAGTGTCGTCGTCAACAAGGGCGTCTGGGTAACCGACCCGAGCACGCTGACTTTCAATAGCGACTTCTCGGTCGCCACCAACGGATTTGTAACAAAGTCCGGCGGCGACGTTTACAGCTTCAAGTCCAACTTCTTCAACGCCAGCCTTCTTTCCAACCAGTACAACACCCTCGACGGCAAGTTTGTCTTCAATGGCACCGGTGGCCTGACGCACACCCAGGTTTACGGCGTGGCTGGTATCAACCTCGGCGGCTACAACAGTCAATTGCAGCACTCCAACGAAATCTTCTTCACCACGGCGCAGGGTACATTCTCCACGAACTCGTTCCTCTTCTACGGCGCCAACGATTTCGCCGGCTACAGCAACAACTTCGCCCTTGGCGATCTTGAAGTCGGCAGTCTGACGACCACGTCCACGCTCGAACTTGTGGACAGCTTTGGCCTCTTTGAAACTAACGACGGCAAAGTCGCCGCGCTCTATTTGAACAGCCTGACAATTAATCCCGGCTCGCTGCTGATCATCAGCAACAACGTCGAACTCTTCTTCCGCACCACCAACGGTGTCACCGGCGTCGGCTTGGGCGTGCTCGGGGCAGGGGATAATATCCTCCTCCTCAACGGCTCTTCCTTCCACCAGATCGACGTCGTTCCTGAGCCCAGCGTTCTCCTGCTGCTCGTGATCGGCGGCGCCGGCATCGCCCGCTATCGCCGTATCCAAAAACGCAAAGCCCGCCTTAAAGCCTGATAATTCATTTTCACATCTCGCGTGCCGATGTAACATACGGCATCGGATGACGAAGACTTTTTACGCCGTATTCATCGTTGCGCTGTTCGCCGTCGGCTGCCATGAGCCTTCCGATGGCCGGGTGCACGTGCACTATTGGGAAAAATGGTCCGGGTTCGAAGGCCAGGCCATGCAGCGCGTCGTCGATCAGTTCAATCACTCCCAAAATCGCATCTTCGTCGAATACCTCGCCGTCCCCGGCGTGAATCGCAAAACCATCGTCGCCACCGCCGGCGGCGATCCGCCCGACATCTGTGGCCTCTGGCTCGCCGATGTCTGTTCGTTTTCTGACAACAACGCCCTGACTCCGCTGGACGAATTCATCCGGGCCGATGGATCTTCCGTCGATGACTGGCTCGCCCGTTATGCGCCTGTTTACGCGGATATGATGAAGTATCGCGGCCATATCTGGGCCGCCGTCAGTACGCCTTCCACCACCGCTTTGCACTGGAACAAAACCCTCTTTCGCGCCGCTGGTCTCGATCCCGAACGCCCCCCGCGCACCCTTGCCGAGCTCGATGAATATTCCGACCGTCTCACCCGTCGCGATCCCGCCACGGGCCAGATCGTGCAGATGGGTTTTCTTCCACAGGAACCCGGCTGGTTCTCGTGGGCTTTCCCACAATGGTTCGGCGGCAGCCTCTGGGATGGCGCCAACATCACCATCGGGACCATTCCCGGAAATGCTGACTGTTACCGCTGGGTTGCTGGCTACACCCGCAAGTATGGCCTCGACCAGGTCCGCGCTTTCAGCAGCGGCTTCGGCAGTTTCGGTTCGCCGCAAAATCCTTTCCTCTCTGGCAAACTCGCGATGGAATTCCAGGGTGTCTGGATGAATAACTACATCCAGCGATTCGCTCCCGGCCTCGATTACGGTGTCGCACCCTGGCCCGCCGCCCGCGAAGGCCTTGAAAATTTCACCGTCGCCGATGCCGATCTTCTCGCCATTCCTCGCGGGGCGAAACACCCGCGTGAGGCGTGGGAATTCATTCGTTACGTCGGCTCCATCCATTCCAATGCCCAAACCGTCACCGAATTGCAGGGCATGGAATTGCTCTGCTACGGACAGGGAAAGAATTCGCCTCTGCTCCACTGGAGTCCCGCTTTCCTGAAATTTCACCCCAACCCCCACATCGCCCTTTTTCGTCAGCTCGCCGAAAGTCCACATGCCATCCACAGTCCGAAGATGGGCATCTGGCAGGAATACAACCGTGAACTAAATGTATTGTTTGAGAGCGCTTTCTTAATGGAAGGTGACTTGAACCGAAATATCCAATTCTGCCAACAGCGCCTTTCTGACAGCTGGAACCTTCATCGGCGCAGCTTGGAACGCCGGGAGGCCGCCGCGCCGTGACGCGCTCCGAACGCCAGAATTTGCGCAACGGGCTTTTGTTTGCGCTGCCTTGGATCATCGGGTTTTGCGTCTTCACGCTTTATCCGGTCCTCGCCTCGTTGTTCTACAGTTTCTGCGATTACTCCGTCCTGCAATCTCCGGTCTGGATCGGCACGGAAAACTACCGGCACATGGCCAACGATGTTGTCTTCTGGAAATCCCTGCGCAACACTCTGTACTTCGCTGGATTCTCCCTGCCGCTCGGCATGATCGTTTCCCTCGCGCTTGCGCTCCTCTTGAACACCGGAGTTCGCGGTATGTCGGTCTTTCGCACCGTTTTTTATCTTCCGTCCATTGTCCCGCTCGTCGCCAGCGCGATGCTCTGGCTTTGGATCTTCAATGGAAAATTCGGCTTGCTGAATTCCTTTCTCGGGCCGGTCTTTCATCTGCTGGGTTCCGCGCCACCCTCGTGGCTCGGCGACCCGCGCTGGTCAAAACCCGCCCTCGTCCTGATGAGCCTCTGGGGCGTCGGCAATTCCACCATCATTTATCTCGCCGGCCTTCAGGATGTCCCTCAGTCCCTCTACGAAAGTGCCGAACTCGATGGCGCCGGTTTCTGGCGCAAGCTTTGGCACATCACGCTCCCCACCATTTCGCCTGTCATTTATTTCAACCTGATCATGGGTATCATCGGTTCACTCCAGGTCTTCACCACTGTCTTTGTCATGACAGGCCCCGAAGGCAATCCCGCCCGCTCGACGCTCTTCTACGCGCTCTACATGTTCTCCACCGCCTTCTACGACCTGCGGATGGGATACGCCAGCGCCATGGCTTGGGTTCTTTTTCTCGCCATTGTCCTCCTGACCATCGCGGCCACCAAGTTGACGGAGAAACGCATCCACTACAGCTGATCCACATGCAACCCCGAACCAAATTCACCCGCCTGATTGTTTACCTTCTCCTTTTGTCTGGTTCGGTGATCTTCCTGCTCCCGTTGGTCTGGCTGATTTCCACTTCCCTCAAGCCCGTCGAACAAACCATGACCATCCCGCCCACCTGGCTTCCCAAAGCGTATTTCGCGACGCTCGACGGCCAACGCTTGGAAGTCATTCCCGGCCCCGTGGACGTTGCCCATCCCGGCTATCGGTTTGTGACCGAGCGTTCTCAAACCAAAATCATCGATCATCCTCTCGCCAGCGGTTCCGTTCGAGAATCCGATATCGAAACCCGTATTCTCCCGCGCTGGGACAATTATCCAACCGCCCTCCGCACGATGGGCGGGCGCAGCATCGACCAGGTCCAGGGCACCGTCAGCCAACCCGAACCCGGTCAAGGCGAGGATTCGGCCGTCTCGTTCTCGACCTTCCTCGGCAACACACTGATCGTCTGCATCCTCGGTTGCATCGGCGCGGTTTTCTCGAATGCCCTGGTTGCTTACAGTTTTGCCCGCATCCGCTGGCGCGGTCGCGAAGCCGCCTTCGGCATCGTTCTTGCGAGCATGATGATTCCGTTCCCGGTTCTGATGGTGCCGCTCTACGGTGTTTTCAAATCGCTCGGCTGGATCGGCACTTTGACCCCTCTCTGGGCGCCGTCATTCTTCGCCTCCGCTTTCAATATTTTTTTGATGCGACAATTTTTCCGAACGCTGCCCGAGGAACTCAGCGAAGCCGCGCGCATTGACGGCTGCAATGAATGGACCATCTTCTGGCGCATCATCCTCCCCTTGAGCAAACCCGTGTTGCTGGTCGTGGCGCTCTTTCAGTTTCTCGCGCTCTGGAATGATTTCATGGGACCGCTGCTTTACCTGACACGCAAGCACACTTTCACGCTCGCGCTCGCCCTGCAAAATTATCAGACCCAGCACGGCGGCGTGCAGTGGAACTACCTGATGGCCGCCAGCGTTATCGTCATCCTGCCCATCATCGTGCTCTTTTTCTTCACCCAAAAATCCTTCATGCGCGGCATTGCCACCACGGGAATCAAAGGGTAGGGGACCCATTTCTACGCTGGCGCATTGCCCACGCATTCGGTAGTTTTCTCCCTCGTACCCCCGTGAATTTCAAAAACCAACTGGTGATCAAATCATGAGCAGTCCCGTCTACTTCGACGCTTTTACTGAAATCGGCCCGCGCCCCAGAAAACATCCGGAGATGCACTGGAAGCTTTCCAGCCTTCTTGAGGACATGGATCACTGTTCCATTTCCGGCGCGCTCGTCACTTCGACGCTCTCCGTCAACTACGAGGCGATGTTTTCCAACCTCGAGTTGTGCGAGTGGCTCAAGCCGCACGATCATCTGTTCCCCGTCTGGAACGTGATGCCCCATCAATGCGGCGATTTTCCCGCGCCCCGAGAACTCGAAAAATTGATGCGCCAGCACGATGTGCGCGCCGTCTCGCTTCATCCGCGGATGAATGGCTGGGATTGGTTCGCGGATCACAGCCAGGTCCTCCTGCGCTGGCTCGAGAAGAATAAGATACTGGCCATCGTCCCCCGTGGGGAAGTTGGCGCGTATTGGGACTTCGACCGTTTCCTCTCCCAGCATCGCCGCCTGCAGGTTCTCCTCGTCAATGCCGGCTGGCCCGAACAGCATTACGTCCTCCCGCTGCTCGAGAAATACAGCAACCTTCATCTGACGTTCGACCACTATCAGATCAACTACGGCATTGAGGAATACGTGGCGCGCGGCTTGGAAAACCAGATGCTGTTCGGTTCCAACGCTCCCGCGATGTCCAACGGCGCGCACCGCACGTACATCGATTACGCCAGGGTCCCCGCCGCGGTGAAGCAAAAAATTGCGGGCGGAAATCTGACCCGTCTCCTGCACGGCGTGAAACCGCCCCGCGAACGCGTCAATAAAAGCGAGGACCACATCATGGCCGCGGCCCGACTGGGTAAACCGCTGCCCGTGCCGGCCATCGATATGCACATGCACATTCTGCACGAAGGCATGAACACCGGTGGCGGCGGTTATCCGATGGCCCGTGGAGGCCCGAAGGGCACTTTCGAAATGATGAAACGCCTGGGGGTCGTGGGCGGCGGGTTTATGAGCTGGAACGGCGTCGTCTCCGCCGATTCAATACCGGGCAACCGGACCGTCACCGCTGCGCTGGATGTCGCGCCGTCCGGTTATTTCGGCCTGGCCAGTTTCGATCCCATTCATTACACGCAGGATGAATTAGCCAGGGTTATTCCCGAAGTCTACAAGGACAAGCGTTTCATCGGCATGAAACCGTACGTCCAGTACGGCGTGGAATATCACCATCCCTCGTACGATGTCTGGTGGAAGTTCGGCAACGAACATTCCTTCTACGCCGGCATACATCGCAACCGTGGCGATTTCCTCGAAGTGGAAACGCTCGCCAAGAAATATCCGCGTGTGCGCTGGGTCGTCTATCACGTGGGCGAAAGTTACAAGGTGGCCGATGCCGCCATTGAATGCATCAAGAAATTCCCGAACGTTTACGGCGAATTGACCCTCACGCCCGTGACCGGCCGCGTTGTTGAGTATCTCGTCAAAGGCGCTGGGGCCGACCGGATTCTTTACGGCAGCGATCTCCCCATGCGCGATCCGCGCCAGCAGCTCGGCTGGGTCGTTTACGCCAACCTGTCCGTCAAGGACAAGGAGCGCGTTCTCTGGCGCAATGCGATGGACGTGATTCGTCCGTGCCTCGATCGACTCCCGAAATACAATCATCCGGTGGTGAAATAATCCATGAGCAGCCCCTTGTTCTTCGACGCGTTCACGGAAATTGGACCCCGGGCCCGCAAACATCCGGAATTGCCCTGGAAGCTTTCCCATTTGATGGAGGACATGGAATATTGTTCCATCTCGGGAGCGCTTGTGGCCTCGACCCTCTCCGTCGCCTACGAGGCGATGTACTCGAACCTCGAGTTGAGCAGCTGGCTCAAGCCCCACAAACATCTCTTCCCGATCTGGAACGTGATGCCCCATCAATGCGGCGATTTCCCCGACCCCGTCAAACTCGGGAAATTGATGCGCCAGCACGATGTTCGCGCCGTTGCCCTTCATCCGCGGTCGAACGGCTGGGATTGCTTTGCCGATCACAGCCAGGTCCTCCTGCGGTGGCTGGAGAAAAACCGGGTCTTGACCATCGTGGGCCGCGCCGAGGCCGGAGCCGCTGTCGAACTCGATCGTTTCCTTACCGCCCATCCGAAATTGCCTGTCCTGCTGGTCAATGCTCACTGGGGTGAACAGCATTACATCCTGCCGTTGCTCCGGAAATTCCCGAACCTCCATCTGACGTTCGACACCTATCAGTGCAACTACGTGATCGAGGATTACGTCGCCGAGGGACTCGAAAATCAAATGGTGTTCGGGTCGCAATCGCCGATCATGTCCGTTGGCGCGCACCGGACCTACATCGATTACGCTGATATTCCCGATACCGCCCGCGCCAAAATCGCCGGTGGCAATCTCATCCGGCTCCTGCACGGCCAGAAACCGCCCGCCGAGCGCGTTAATCGCAATGAGGATCGCATCATGGCCGCGGCCCGTCAGGGACAGCCGTTGCCCGTGCCCGCCATCGACATGCACATGCACATTTTGCATGAGGGAATGAACACGGCCGGGGGCGGTTATCCGATGGCCCGCGGCGGACCGAAGGGCACCTTCGCCATGATGGAACGCCTCGGCATTGTGGGCGGCGGCCTGATGAGTTGGAATGGGCCTTGCAGCTCCGACTCACTCGGCGGCAATCGCACCGTCGCCGCTGCGCTTGATGCCGCACCTCCCGGTTATTTCGGGCTCGCCACGTTCGACCCCACTCATTACACCCAGGCCGAACTCGCGAAGCTGATTCCCCAAGTCTACAAGGACAAACGTTTCATCGGCATGAAACCTTACATCCTGTACGGCGTGGAATATCATCACCCGTCCTATGACGTCTGGTGGAAGTTCGGCAACGAACACTCGTTTTACGCGGGCATTCATCGCAATCGGGGCGACTTCCTCGAAGTCGACACGCTCGCCAAAAAATATCCCCGTGTCCGCTGGGTCGTGTATCATTGCGGGGGAAATTACAAGGTCGCTGACGACGCCATCGAGTGCATGCAGAAAAATTCCAACGTCTACGCCGAGCTGACGCTCACTCCCGTGACTGCGCGCGTCGTGGAATACCTCGTCAAAGGCGCCGGCGCCAATCGCATCCTTTATGGCAGCGATCTGCCGATGCGCGACCCGCGCCAGCAACTCGGCTGGGTCATCTACGCCAACCTGCCCGTCGAAATCAAGGAGCAGATACTCTGGCAAAACGCCATGGAAGTGCTTGCCCCGTCGCTCTCGCGGCTGCCGAAATATAACCATCCCGTCGTGCCCGTTCGACCCTAGGCGTTACTCGGCTGCCAGTGATTCGCTCGTTTTCGCGATGATGCCGCTCTTGGCGTGCACCAGTGCCTGCCATTGTGCCTTGGACAGTTTGCCCGCTGATTTTTCCAGCGCCTCCGTGAGAAATTCGATCATCATCCGGTCGTCCACGTTCATCGCATATTTCACGAAAGCCTCGCGTTGCGATTCCGGCACCGGCCCAACATTGCTGGCCATGTAATCCTGCATCTTTGTGAGCATGTCCCGGTTGGCCATGAGTCCTGCCAGGATGGCGATCCCGTTGGTATCGCGCGGGGCTCGTTTGCACGCATTCGCAAAGATTCGCCGATAAAGATCCAGGTTGTGAGCAAATGTGCAAAGCCGGTTCACTCCGTTCGCGTCCCCAAGCCGGTACAAAGCCACAACCGCGTAAGTTGCCGACGGCGCACTCGTCGCGAATAGCCCCGGATTAAATCGATCCTCTCCATCCGGCAATTGTGCAGCGTTCATCAGTTCGTCAAACCGGTTTTGTAAAATCGGGATCGATCCCTTGTCCCCCAATCGCCCGAGTCCTTCGATGGCGGCCAGTTGCGTTCGTTCGTCCTTCACGGCTTTCACAAGAAGTCCGTACGAAGATTCATCCCGGCACGCTCCCAGCAGTGTCAACGCCGCCCGTCGCGTCTCGATGTTCGGATTCGACTCTTCCGCCAGCGGTTTCAGGCGCGCGGCCCATTCCGGCATTGCATACGGAATTAAAATGAGAACCACCTTATCCAGCGGGCACTTTGTTTCCGTTTTCGTCGAGGCCGCCAATTCGAATAATAATTTCGCCGCCCGCTCACTCGGGTGCGCCGCCGCTCGCATGACAAAATCCTTCGGCAACTCATTCAACTCCAACTCTGCCGAGCGGATTTCTTCCTCCGTCAAAGCCTTCAAATCCGACTTCGGTCCGGCCTTGGCAACCGTTCCCGCAGGCCGATTTCCTGCCGCCCATTCGCAAGCCTGTCCGAGGAGTTTGGGCCAATCCTTCCATTCCCAAAAGGGTGTCTGACCCGCTGGCGGGTCACCGTTCACCGACAAAGCACAAGCCACAACGCGTCCCTTGCCGAAAGCCCCTGTCACAATTGCCGGCTGTCCGCCGACTGTCACTTGGACCCTGGCTCCATTGGCTGCGACAAACGGGTGAAAATAATATGCCATCGGCTGGGCCTGAAAATCATACGGCATTTTCCAGTCCGCCTCCGATGCCCGGTTCAATTGTGCCCCGTCCTTCGCGTTCGGCAGGAAATCGATGAACGTGTCCGCCACATATCCATTGTTCTTTTTCAGATCGACTGGCATTAAATCCACGAGCGGCTTGAAATTCTCATACCCGCTGTTTCCGAATGCGCCAAACCCGCCCAGCACCACCAGCCCGCCGCCATTTCGGACGAACTCACGAACTTGGTCCAATCCTCCCGGTGGAATACGGTCAGGTGTGGCGTTGACCAACACCACCACCGAGTATCGTTCCAAATGAGAAAAATCTTCGCTCTCCCGCAGGCTCACCAAATCCAGCGCGCGGTCCAATTGAAAGTATTCCCACCAGATCCCTTTGATCACCAGCGCCCGCGGCGTCCGGGTTTTTTCCCATTGCCAGTTCGACTCCGCCTGCGCGCCCGTCAGGCAGACCAGCACCCATGCCAAAATAATTCCAGCGTGCCTCATAATTGTTCGCTCCAAACCAGCAAGCTCCAAGTCCGCAAAACCGGCACCGTCACGGAATACCCATCGCCGCTTCGCTCCGTCGGCAAACGCGTGGCCGACATCCTCGGCTCCGCTGACAACAACCACACAACCGGTTCCATCGCGCCGCGTTTTCGGACAATCACGTTTCGAGCCCACGCCGCGCCGGCTTGCCGCGCAAACTTCGCTCCGTCCCATTCCGGCGGTGTGATCAGGTGAACGACTGTTTGCTTCATCCCATTTGATCCACGCTGGCGAATGAAATTTTCCCACAAAACGGGTTGTGACGAGTCCACGCGAACTCCCGCCTGTTGGGCCGTCACCGGCGCCAGTGCCAAGTCCCAGCAATACTCACCGTACCGCGTCATGAACTGCGTATATGCCCCCGGCATTGGATTCGCCCACCCGTAATCCCCGTACGGATGCGACCCGCTCGCAAAGGTGAAGATCGCCGAGTACACTGGTCCCAACGGCGACAGGCAACGTTCCGCGGGAAACACACAAGTGTACCCGCCCAACTCGCGCGCTCCGAGTGAATGCGGCAGCACTGCTGCCAGGTAAGTCGCCATATCGTTGCTGCTCCGGATCGATTCGTTCATCACCTGTCCGCCGCCCTCGCATTCCAGCGACGGATCGCCTCCGTTGTACGACACGGCAAAATTCGTTCCCAATTCCTTTGCGAAGATGTATCGAAAATAACGAAAATTGCGGGCGGTGATCGCCTGGGCCGACCAGGAATCGTTGGTTGTGGCGTAATATTCCGGCAGCAACCGTTTCATCACCTCATTCACACCGAGCTGGTCAAATTCCTGTTTCACCTCACCGGTACCCATCGCGCTCCATGCCGGCGGGTAATCAAACCGGATGCCGTCCCACCCGTACGTTCGAGCCGATCGGATCACCTCCCGTGCGTGCAGGTCGATCGACAGCAATCGTCCCAAGTCAATCGCGTTGGCCTCCCAGATCCGGCTCTGAAACTGCCAAAGCTCTTTCCGCGATTGCGTCATGTCGCACATTTCCAACGCCTCCAAGTCGACCCCGCTGCCGATTCCGTTCGCGTATCGCGCCAGCAAAAATGGAAAGCGCCGGCCCGCGTCGAATCCCGCTTTTCCACTCGTGCTCGCCCACGAATACGTGATCAACTTGATCCCGTTGGAATGGCTCAACCCGCTCCATTCCAGCAAACCCTTCCGGCTATTGTGAAAATTTCCCTGGCCGGTCCACCAATCCTCGCCGGACGGGTTCAAGTCCGTCCAGCTGCTCGGCTGCCAGCTGAACGCCTCTTCCACATTGATGTAGGCGCGCCGGTTGGCTTCCACGTGCGGTTTGAATTTGTTCTCGCGACCGTACCACGACAAAAATCCGCTGCCTTGGATTGCAGTCTTCCAAATAGGCGTGCCCACACTGAAGTATTCCGCGTTCGTGTGCGCTTCGTGTCCGTCCACGAACAATGTCGCCACTGCGCCATAGCCAAAACTCCGCTGGCCCGCGCTCCATGGAAAAATGACCGTGGTCGTTCCCGCTGCCGGAATCGTCACGGGTTGCACACCTACCGTGGATGTCTCATCGAGACCCGTCTGCATCTCCAGCCGCACTTTGCCGGTCGCCGGACGTCCCGTGAAATTGCGCACTGTCACTTCCACCGGGTTCGATCCGCCTGGATAAACATGCACGAATTCAGGCCAGACTTTTTGCACGAGGTAATTCGTCGTCACCGACTCAATTTTGGGGTCGCCAATCAATAGCGCTGGATAATCGATCTTGGAAACGGGCCGTGGTGCGTCGGCATCCATTTCACTCAGGAGATGCGTTGTGCTCTCATCAACGCCCTTTTTGAATTCGAAGTTTTCCGATTCCACCAGATTCGTCAACGCATCGAAAGCGGCTGTGGTTTTTTTTCCCAACTGGTTTTCCATGTCGAAAAAATTCCACGCGACCCGCAGACGGTTGGTCGCTGTCAATCCATGTTCGAGCAAGACCTCCTTTGTCAGGACTGTCCACGCCCCGGTGCTCGCATCCAGTTGCGACAGGGCCACGGGGAAGGGGAGCCAGTCGGAATTTTCATTCCGAAAATGGAGAACCAATTTCAGCAACGCCGGGTCGAAATTTGGTCGTGTCAGAAATCGAAGAGGCAGTGAAACGCGGTACAATCCCGGGGGCATCGACGGTGCCACCATGCCGAGATCAACGGTGCCCGGCTGGTCCGTGATTCGTACGGCGATGCATCTTGCTTCCGGTGCGCCGGGTTCCGTTGCGAGCACTGTTCCCGGCCCCGTCCGGTTCAAGGGCACAGTGAGAGCGTGCGCGGCGGCGGTCAGCAGACCAGCCCCGGCAACGATCCACATCAGCAGGCGTTGCAGATTCGGCAATCCATTGCCTCCCACCTCTAAATGCGGTGAACCGGGCCTGTTTCGTACAACTGGTTATCCCGGATAACCCATCTTCTTCCAGATTTTTTGCGCGTCCTTCAACGCAGAAGGAACCACATGGCGCTTGCCGCGCGAATTCAAGGGTGGCGACTTCGGATTGGCGATGTCCATCGGCTGCCAGTGGTCTTTTTCCACGAGCTTGCGCGCCTTCTCGTTGCGGAAATCGGGAACATCATAACTGTTGTTGCTGTTCAACACGCTCTTCCACGCCAGAATGCCGATCACCGACATCGCCACTCCGCGATAGACGTCCAAGTACGGCTGTTTGCCCGTGCGAATCGCCTGCGCGAAATAATAGTTCGTAAAGAAATCGCCGCCGCCGTGACCGGCCTCGACCGCGGCCGTCGCCCATTTGGGAAATTGGGGATAGATTATTCTCTCCGGCAGCTGACCCGGTTTAAGTTCATAATCTTCGTGCCAGATGCGGACGCTTTGCGGCCCCCAGTAACCGGGTCCGCGTCCCGTTTCCATTGCGCCATCTTCGCCGTGCAGACGATAGAGGATGCTGTGTCCCGGCATGATCCCTTGGATCAACTTGAACACGGCATCATTGTTCATTTTGACCATGATGATCCCGCCCAGGTCCTGTTCGCGGAACAGCCGCTTCTTCTTGCTGTCCAGCGGCAGCGTCGCAGCGAATCCATTGACGCGGGTTGGCATCGTGTCAGTGATTACCATCAACGGCGCCATGGCATGCGTGCAATAAGACGTGATCATGTAATTGTTACGCCAGTGATCGATCCCCGGCGAGATGCCCATCGACCACTCAAAGCTGCCCGGGTGGTTGTATTCGCCCTCGGCATAAATCACGCGGCCGATTTCACCGGCCTTGTATAACCGGGCCATTTCGAGATTGAAGGTGGTGTAGGGGTAGTTCTCGGCGAACATGTAAATCTTCCCGCTCTTCTCCACCGCCCGGCAGAGGGCCACGCCTTCCGCCAGTGTGTTGCAGGCGGCGCACTCGCTCATCACATGTTTGCCGGCCTTCAGCGCCTTGATCGCGAACGGGGCATGCTGGTGGAAGTAATTCGCCAGCACCACCGCGTCCATGTGGTGCTCGAGAAACTTGTCGTAATCGGTGTACGTTGCGATGTTGTAACGCTTGCCGATCTCGTCGAGTTTATCCTTCCACTGGTCACAGATCGCCACCAGTTCCATGCCGACGTGGGCCGCCTCATGCATGAACGTTTGCCCGCGGCCGACGCCGATGACGCCGACGCGGATTTTCTTTTGAGCCGGGCGGTTTTTTGTAGCCATGATCTGTATTCTCCTTGAGGTGAAATGAAGGCGGAATTCTAGAATGCCTCAGATGTCTCTGACAAGTCGGAAGGATGAGGCACAGGAATATGGGTTTCTCGAAGGTAAGCCGTTGAGATCAGTGACACGACGGCGAGGACTGCCAGGCTGAGAAAGAGCGTCATGTAGGCGGCAGCCGGGTAGATGATACCGGTTTCGGTTTTGATCGTATCGGCATGGAAGAGGTCGAGGACCGAACCGGAGAGCATCATAATGACGGCGACGCCGCAGTACACGATGGCATTGACGAGGGCGAGAGCCTGGGCAACGTGACGGTGGTCGTTGAGTTCGCGGATGATCGTGGTGCCGATGGGATTGGAAATGTTGGAGACCGCCAGCAGGATATAGGCGAATAGAAAAAAGGAGGGCGAGGCGTGGAACCAGATGCCGCCCGCGAGGAGCAGTGTGGAGGTGATGAGAATAAAGACACCGGCCAGCATGAAAGGTTTACGCTTTCCGCCCGTGTGCTGGAGAATGATGCCGGAGGCAAGCGAAACAGCGCCGCTAACTCCCATCATGATGAGGGTAAAGGTGGCGGCCGGTTTTGATTTGAGATGGGCAAAGTCGCCAAGGAATTTTTTGCCAATGAGAATTTGGATCGCAAAATAAACCGGGAAGTTAATGAAGCCGGAAAGGAACATCGGCCAATTGGGCCGGTGACGAATGATTTCCTTCAGGGGTTGGAGGCTGAACCCTGTTCGAGCCGGGACGAAGTGCTTAAGCCGGGGAAGAATGAAAAAATTGATGGCCACGGTGACCGCGGTGGCAATCGCCATGGTAAGGAGGGCGGGACGCCAGCCGAAGGCATGGGCGGCGCGTTCCAAGGGAAGCATCGCGAACATGCCGCCGCAGGGACCGACGGCCTGGAGGATGCCGATGAGGACGGGGAACCGGCGATGATCAAACAGCAGGCTGATCTCCTTGGCGATGCTGAGGAAAACACAACTGTCACCAACTGCCGTGATGGCGCGGCTGACGTAGAGCATGCCCGGTGTAGTGGAAAGCGGGAATAGAACGGCACCGATGGACATGAGGACGCTGCCGAAGAGCAGGGTGCGAACGCCCCCGAACCGATCGATGGCAACGCCCGAAACGAGTTGCATCGTGCCGTACGTCCAAAGGAAGACGGAGCCCAGACCCGCCAGGGCCGAAGCGGAGAGGTTCCATTCATGCTGGAGTTCGTCGAAGAGGGTGCCAGGAACCGCGGTACGATGAAAAAAAGAGAAAAAATAAATCGAAAACATCGCCAGCAGGGCGACCCGGGCGAGACGCCGGCTGGGGGCGATGGCGGAGGATTGGGGCTCCGCGGTGGAAATGGTACTCATTGGGGGCCAATCGTATCCTCCCTTTTGGCCAAAAGAGCAAGACGGCGATAGGTCACCGGTTGCCTATCGCCGTCCCGCATCACCCTCACCGAAAATTCAACTGACGCAATGCTGGCGGCTTTGTTCCGTGGTTCCCATGATGTGGATGAGCTGTTCCCGGGCATCTTCCAGGCTCGCCACGCCGATTTGCTGGGCGCACACACGGAAGGTTCCGCGATCATCCCGCTCCAGCATCACATGGCTCCAATCCGCTTCCCCCCGGCCTTCATACACCACGCCGATGATGTTGCCGGTGTCATTGGCAAACCATTCCACGTGCCATCCTGTGAAACTCTCCAGGATTCGCCGCCACCGCAGCAACCCATCAAATTCCCATCGGCTAATGCTCCGAATCGCCATGCCGTTAAACATAGCCACGACCTAAAAAACAACAATCGGGGGAACCCTGTAATCTGTCAGGGAAGAGTGTGTAGGCGGAAAAACAGAAACGACGGCTTCGGATTCCTTCGTGGGTTAACTCAACTCACCCGCTCAAAATCAATAAATCCGCGTTCCACGTCCGTAAACACCAGCTTTAATCTCACCTTGTCGCCCACGTCCAACCCGTGTTCGCCGCGGGACACCCGGCCTTCCACCGGCGGACGGAATATTCGCGCCCACGTGCCTTTCTCCGACGCACCAGTCACAATCCCGTCAAACACTTCCCCGATTCGCGAATTCAAGAGCAGGGCCGCGGCCGACTTCTGCACCTGGCGTTCCACCTTGTTGGCATTGTGCTCCTGTTCGGTGCAATGTTCCGCCAGCCGGCTCAATTCCGCATTCGCATATGGCGATTTCCTCCCTGCCAACACCGCCTTCACCAGCCGTTGCGTCAGCACGTCCGGATAACGTCGGTTTGGCGCCGTCGAATGGCTGTATCCGCTCACGGCCAGCGCAAAATGTCCCGGCGCCTTTTGTCCCGGGGCTTCCAGCACGTATTCGCCCGCGCCAATCAGTTTAACTATTGATAACGACAAATCCGGAAATCGCGCCGGGTCCGCCTTGCGGCGCGTTTGCAAAAATTCCTCCAACGCCTGCGCGTCACACACGGCCGGCAGCGAAAATCCGGTTTCGGCGGCGAGCGCCACGATTTTCGCCCAGCGCTCCGGCGAACGCAGGATCCGCTGGATCGTGGGAAACCCCGCCTTGCCGAGGAATTTCACGATCGCTCCGTTCGCCGCGATCATGAAATTTTCGATCAGTTCCTTCGCCCGGTTCTTCTCGTCGGGCTCCAGGCCCGCCAGTGTTTCGCCCTGAAAGATGGCGTGCGCCTGAATTGTCTCCAAGCTCAACGCGCCGAATTGTCGTCGCAAATTTTTCATCCCCTGCGCCACCTTGTCCTGCAACCGAAGCTGAGCGTCCAAGCCCGGCACGGAGGCCACGCGGGGCGGGGGAGCTCCCTTGCCGTCCAGCCACGCCGCGACGCTGTTGTACGCCAGCTTCGCCCGGTTGAACACCAGGGCGCGATACACATCCGACGCTCCCACGACGCTGTCCTTGCCGACAATGAACTCCGTCACGATCGCCAGCCGTTCCCGGTCTTCGTTCAGGGATGTCAGGTCCGTCGACAGCTTCGCGGGCAACATCGGAAAAATCGCGGCCGCCGTATAGATGGACGTGGTGTTCGTCTCGGCATGATCGTTCAGCGCTGTGCCCGGTTTCACCGTCGCGTCCACGTCCGCCACGGCAACGAAAATCTTCACGTCGCCATTGGGTAATGGCTCTGCCACCGTCAATTGATCGAGGTCCCGCGACTCATCGTTGTCGATCGATGCCCACAATAAATGGCGCAAGTCACGCACCTTGTCGCTGGATTCGGCAGCCGGTTTGGAAATCGCCTCCAACTCGGCCATCGCCTGCGGTGAGAAATCCGGCAGGAATCCGCGTTCCACCATCGTTCTCCGCGCGATCCGCCTTAGTTGATCCCGGCACGACTTGTCGCAGTCATTCATAGGGACGGAATCATACCTTTCCTTGGCCATAAGGGAAAGGCCTCCTGTCAGGCGCTTCCATCCTGTCTCACGCACGTCTGGGAAAATGCCTGAAACTTTCTCGCTCCGTGGACAATCCTCCGCTCGGGAGTAACTTCATACGTGATGGCACATGCCATCCGGTTTGCGAAAAGTATGGGAGGTCGTTATGAACGGACGTCATGTGGTGCCACTCGGTAAAATCTCGGGGATTCCCCTCGGATTGGATTACTCGTGGTTTTTTGTGTTCGCGCTCCTCACTTGGACTCTGGCCGCCGGGTATTTTCCATCGGAGTTTCACGGCTGGTCAGCCTCCACCTATTGGGCAATGGGAGTACTCACCACGATTCTGTTGTTCGCCTGCGTTCTCTTGCACGAACTCGGACACGCCGTCGTCGCCCTGCGGTTCCAAGTCCCGGTTCGTCGCATCACGCTTTTCATCTTCGGCGGCATCGCCCAGATCGGGGCCGAGCCTCCCAATGCATGGGCGGAATTTCTGATCGCCGTTGCCGGCCCCATCGTCAGTCTCGCCCTCGCGGCTTTGTTCGCTGTCATGCAAGCTCTCACGCACGACATCAGTCCAATCTTTGGCCTGGCCAAATATCTCGCCTACATCAACTTTGTCCTCGTCCTCTTCAACTGCATCCCCGGCTTCCCCCTCGACGGCGGCCGCGTCTTGCGGGCCGTCATTTGGGCCGTGACCGACAATTACCGGCGCGCCACTCTCATCGCCGCCTACATCGGACGCTCCTTTGGTTTCCTCTTCATCGCGCTGGGTGTTTGGCGAATGTTCCAGGGCGATTTTGGCGGCGGTTTGTGGACCGCTTTCATTGGCTGGTTCCTTGAAAATGCCGCGTCCTCGCAGATTTACCAGGTGATATTTCAAGGCCTGCTCGCGGGGCACACCGTTTCCCAGGCAATGAGCAATCATTGCACCACAGTCCCTGCGGATCTGCCGCTGCAACAAGTCGTCGACGAACACATCCTCCGCGAAGGCCAGCGCTGCCTCTTGGTCAATCGTGGCGAGGACACCGTGGGTTTGATGACGTTGCACCGGATCAAGGAAGTCCCGCGCACCGCCTGGTCAACCACCCTGGCCGCGCAGGTCATGCTTCCGTTGGAGAAATTGAAAAAACTCCAGTTCGACACCGGCTTGTGGGGCGCCTTGCAATTAATGGATCGCGACGGCGTCAACCAGTTACCCGTGATTAACGACCATCACGTCGTGGGGATGCTCAGCCGGGAAGACGTTCTCACGTTCCTGCGGACCCTCCAGGAAGTCAAAACGTAACGACGTGTTCGCTCATACCAACTCCCGAACTTTATCCGAGAGGATCGTCAAGGCGATCTTCCCGCTGTCGGGCGTGCCGCGGGTCAGCGCCTCTGCCATGTGAAGCGCTTGTTTCGCCTCCACCTTCGGCGGCATCGGCGGTTCGTTTGGATCCACTACGGCCTCGATCAATACCGGTCCTGGCGTGTTGAAAGCCACGTCCAACGTTGAACCGCATTTCTCCGGATCATCGATGGTGAATCCGTTTCCGCCGCAAGCCCGCGCAAATCCAGCAAAGTCGATCGGGTGCAGCTCGCATCCGAATTCCGGGTTGCCGAGAAACACCATCTGTTCCCATTTGATTTGACCGAGTGAATTATTCTTCATTACGACAACCCGGATCGGTAGCTGGTATTTCACGGCAGTCGCAAATTCTGCCATCAACATCGAGAAACCGCCATCCCCCACGAAGGCCACGCATTGCCGATCCGGGTGCGCAAGTTGCGCGGCAATTGTGTACGGCAATCCATTGGCCATCGTTGCCAGCATTCCCGACAACGAAAACATTTGTCCGCGCCTCGCCGGAATCTGCCGCGCAAACCACGTCGCAATGGTGCCGCTGTCGCATGAAACAATGGCGTCCCCGCGCAACCGCTTGCCCAACTCATAGGCGACCACTTCAGGCTTCATCGGCTTTTCCCGGCGTTCGCCGCGTTCCCGCATTAATTCATTCCAGTCTTGCATCCCTGATTGCGCCTTGGTGAGAAAACCGCGGTGCTCGTTGCGGCGTAATAATGGAAACAGTTGGCGCAGCGTCCGACGGCTATCTCCCACCAGACCCACATCGACCCGGCATCGCAGCCCGATGCGAACCGGGTCCATATCAATCTGCACAATCGATGCTTTGCCGGGCTTGGGATAAAATTCGATGTAGGGGAATGAGGTGCCCACCATCAACAGCGTGTCGCACGTTTCCATGGCTTCCTGCGACGGACGCGTCCCCAGCAGTCCGATGCCCCCGGTTGTGAAAGGTGAATCGTCCGGTACGGCCGCCTTGCCAAGGAGTGCTTTGATGATCGGTGCGCCGAGTTTCTCTGCCATCTCCAGCAGTTCATCCGTCGCGTTCAACGCGCCACGGCCGACGAGCATCACGATCTTCTCCCCGCGGTTGAGAATGTCCGCTGCCCGCTGCAAAACCTGTTCCGGCGGTGTTCCGCTGCGTCCGGCAAAAACGTCCGTGTTATGCCCCGCAATGTTGCGCTCCGATCGTGACCCGCCATTGCAAGACATCGATTGCGTGTCCAAGGGAAAATTGATGTGCGCCACGGTCCGTCGGGTTAGCGCCGTCCGGCAAGCGAGATGAACGACATTGCTCACATGTTCCGGCCCCATGACTCTCGTGTTGTACGCTGCCACATCCATGAATACACGATCCAGATTCACATCCTGCTGCGCGAAGGTATCGATCAGGTCATGGTAATGATGGCCCGTAATGGCAAGCACCGGCTGACCGTCAAGTTTCGCATCATATAATCCGTTCAGGAGATGAATGCCGCCCGGGCCGCTCGTCGCCAGGCACACGCCAAGTTTGCCCGTGTACTTGGCGTACCCGCACGCCATAAATGCGGCCGCCTCCTCGTGCCGCGCCTGGATAAACCGGATTTTATCCTGCCGGGTGCGCAACGATTCCATCAGGCCGTTGATCCCATCTCCGGGAAGCCCGAAAATCATTTCCACGCCCCAGTCGCACAGCGTCTCCACCAGCACATCAGCAGCGGTTTTCATCTATTTTCCTCTGACTCAGGATTCGCGGCTGACCAGTTTGTTGAACCGGCTTGTCTTTCCGCCAGCGGTCTTGTCCTGGTACAAAAACGCGAGCTGGCTCTCCTCAAACTGGTCGAAAAATTCTTCCCAGCTGATTTCCTCCAGCGACTCCCGCCCGCTGTACCCCGGAAAATCAATCCGCAAAATCCCCGCCTTTTCCCGGCCGCGGCTTCGGGATTTGACCGTGGCTGGATGCCCGCCTCGTTGCTCAACCCATTCGCGAATTTCGTCATGGTCCGTTGTGGTTTGTCCGCTCCCGGAACGCGCCTTTGTCGAACGACCCTGGGACCGGCCGGGTTTGTTCGTTCGTGCCGTCTCCCCTCGTGACCCCTTTGATCCACGTGTAGCGGTTTTGGTGCTTCGTTTCCCTGCCGAACTGCGACTGGCGCTCTGGCTGCGTTTGGGTTGAATCATGAACGGCTCCTTTCAAAGATTGTTTCGACTTGTGGAAAACCAACGCCTTTTCCCGCTTCAAAACCATCGGCAACCCGCAATATCAGCCCTGCGAAACCATCCTAGCGGCTGCTATCCTCGTCCGGTACGTCTCATACTCGCGAACCCCCCACAATTTTTTGTACGTCTCCTGTCCGCGCAGAAAATCAAACTCGCTCGCGCCTTCCCGCACCGACTCCTTGATGGCATGCCCCAGCAACAAACTGCCCAGGCTCAGGCGGGCGTGCGCTGGATTGTATCCGTTCAGGTAAAAGTAGGTTTTCGATCCGTGATGGAAGCCGTGCCACACCGCCTCCAGCCGCTCATTGAAAAACAGGCCATACAACCGCAGGAGCCCCGCTTCCAGCAATGCCGGGCCCGCTTCCAGATGAAATCGCTGGACCGCCGGATCGGCCAACCCTCCCGCCGATTGTCGCACCTCCCAGCTGGCCTGATGCAAATCAATCATCGATTGCAGGAAAAACCTCACGTTCTTCCCCGTCGCCGATTCGATCCAGATTTCCCCCGCTCGCTGGCTGCAATTCCAGCGGTTCCGCAAATTCCCTTCCTGCCGGCGCGGAATCTCCCGCGGATTCATCACTGAACAAACTTCCCCCTTCGTCACCCAATCCTCACAGCCAGTCGGGGCAGGGGATTGCAACAGGAACGAATCCTCGCGCAACTGTTGAAAATCGCACACATCCCATTCCTCACCGTGCTCCTGTAAGTATTCCCGGAAAACGTTCGACACCGTCGCCCTCTCTTCCGGCAACACCAGTGCATCCAGATAATCGGAAACGCCATTCCCAACCAACACCAGTTCTCGCGCGCCAGTCTCGGGTCGCCGGTATCGAAAGAGGGGAATCAGACCGAGCAGCTCGCCCTCTCGCCGCACCGCCACAGTCCACAAGTCATCATTGCCGAGGTGACGCCACCAGGGAATCAACCACTGTGGCGTTTGAAAGGGGGTGGCGGGCGGGCATCGCCGCCAAAGGCGCATCCATTCACCCCGGATCGACTCCAACTCCGCCAGCGTCTCCAGCCGGCTCACTTCGAGGATTTTATTGGCCGCAGGCATTGCCGGTATAAATGTAAATACCCGTCGATCATTCGTTCTAATCCGAACCTGCGCGCCGCGCTGGCCCGGCATGTCTCTGCCGACAATTCACCGGTTCTCGCAATCGCCTCTGCCATTTCCTTTGTGTTGTGGACCAGGTAACCGGTTTGGCCCGGTTCGATGATGTCCGCCAGCGCGCCGCTTGGAAATGCGATCACCGGCGTCCCGCAGGCCAGGGCTTCCATCGCCACCAGCGAACTCGTTTCGGCCACCAAGCTCGGGATCAACACGCATCGCGCCCCCGCCAGCAACCGCCGTTTGCGCACCGCTCCGACTGGTCCAATAAACCTGCGGCGTTGATCCAGCCGCGGCAGAATCTCCCGGCAGAAGTATTCACGGTGACTCGGATACGGAAAAATTTCACCCGCCAGTAAACAGGAGATGCCCGCCACGCGTGCCGCGTCCAAGGCGTGATGAAAACCTTTCTCGGGACAGATTCGCCCGAGCGCGAGGGCAAAACCGCGTTTCGCATGTCGCCCCCGTGGCACCTCGACGCCATTCTCGACCACCGGCAACAAGGCGTCGGAAGGCGGACACTCCCGCTGTTGGCTGGAGGAAACACAGTGCAAATATGTCCGGGGCCGTTGCAGCTGGAAAATCTTTGGCGGATAAAACGGAATCGGCAGATGCAACGTCACCAGCACGGGCACGTTTTCGGCCGGCAAATACTCATGGAAGTCGACCCCATGCATGTGCACCAAATCAACACGTTGATCGCGCAACACCCGGCCAATGGCTTCGGCGGTCTGTTTTCGAGCGTCCCGGCATGCCTCCTCCGTGAATGGTTCCTTTGGTGCGCGGATCTTCTGGCACGCGCCCGCTACTTTGGAGTTTTCATGGGCAATCACGAGCGACTGGCTTCCGCGCCCGGTGAGTGCCACGTCCAGCCGGCTCAAAATTTGTTCCGCCCCGCCTACCGCATCGGGACCGACCGGCGCGAGCGGGTAGGCCACCTGAAGGACGCTCCACTCAGGTTGCACGCGGTGTTTCCTGCTGATGAAATTGGTTCATCGCTTGTCTCGCCAAGTCCCGCCAGCGCGCGCCCGTCATTCCCCAGTCGAACTGTTCGTAAAACAGTTTCCCATTATGCGGCGGCACGGTAAAATCGTAGTTAGGAGCGGGCCGGAAGAATTCCGTTTCCACCGGGAACTGGCAGAGCATCGCTCGTTGCGTCGCAAAGCAGGCGAGCATGTTTCGTTTGCGTTGCTGTTTCTCGTCACTTAATCGGCAGGCCACGATCGAGTCCGCGGGTGGTAGAAATCTTCCCGCCACCATCGCGCCGTCACGATTATGATACGACGCCATTTCCCAGACTCGAATGGAACCGTCAAATTGCCTCACCGCTTGATGGACCGCGAATGCCGTTGCGTCATGGTCAGGATGTCCGCCTTCATATGGGTGTGTGAGCACCACGTCCGGACGAATTTGATCCAGCAAGGCCCCGACTTGTCTGGCGCACAATGGCAGTTGCAGTGACGCCTCCTGGTCCACATGCCCCAGTTCATACCGGCGCACCCGAATGCCCGCTGTTTCCAGCGCCGCCGATAGTTCCTGTCGTCGCGTGCGGGCATACTCACGCGCATTCGGTGAAAGGCGCGGTGCGCCGTTGGTCACGTGCAGAATCCCCCGCAAGTTCATCTGCGCCAGATGTCCGCCTGCGCCCAGCGTCTCGTCGTCCGGGTGGGCCACGACGATCAGTACGGACCGATCTTCAAATGGTGTTTCGTAATGCATGAGTAGGAAGCGTTGGTTGTGCGCCCGTATAACGGCGGACCATTGCCGAACAAAATTCCGCAAATTCCTCGGGCCGTTTCGGGGGGCTGGTGTGATGTGCGTCCTGGCCGCGATGCTCCGGTGTGAAACAGAAGGTCACCGTCACTTCAAAATCTTCCAGCGCTTTCATCTGCCGGTCGAACCATTGCATCGCGTTCGGCCGAAAACTGTCGGCCCAGCTTAATCCCGTCCGCACCTGCGTGACACCGAGCCTGCGCAGCCAGCGAATGCTCTCCTCCAGGCGCGGATCTTCAAAGTGAAACCATTGGCAGATACCCAGCGCCGGCGCGTATTCGGAAAAAGTGCGCATCGCTTTCTTGGGTGTGCCGTCCTCGCGCAGCAACCCCATATAAAAATGCCGGTAATAAGCCGAACCTTCCGCTTCGCGATGCCGCGTCGTCGCCGGCCACGCGCGAGGCAGGTCGTGGAGGCTGTACCAATGAATGCGCGGGGCGCGCCCGATCAATAGCTCCGCTGTCCGCCGTAATCCGAATTCCTGGACTTCCTCGGCACCAAACGACGAGGCGCCCACTTCCGAAACCCACACCGGCAGGTGGGTGACATCCTGGATTCTCGCCAGCTGTTGCGGCCAATCGTCGATCACCCAGTGGTTCCAATCCAGTGGGAATCCATGCACCGCCACAACGTTCAAACAATCGAGCACGCCCTGAGAGCTCATGTTCCGGATGAAATCCGGATCAATCGGCGAAATTCCGCCCAACACCCGCGTCAGCGACGGATTCACCTTTGTGACCGCGGTTGCCGCCTGTCGGACCATCTCGCCGAACTGACGCCATTCCGGGTCGGTCTCGAATGCCCAATGCGATTTGTTGTTGGGCTCGTTCCAGAACATGACTGCTTCAATCATCGCAGCACCTCTCGCGACCGTTCCACTTGCCGACGGCAAATGTAAACTTCCTCCTCGGGATGATCCTCGATGCCAAATCCCGCGCTTCGCAGCATCGCCTCCGCGCACGCCCGATTGGGGATCCACCAGTTCGTCGGGTCGCCGGCGAATCGGTGTTCAATGAAATGCAGACACGGGAATCCGGGCTCCTCGAAGATGCTCTCCTCGGCAAACGGGAAATCCTCGTCGATGGCGAGTCGCCGGTTCGATCCCCGCTGCATGGATTGAAAAACCAGCAGGTCTTTGGCCGCATGATCGTGAATCAAATCCAGCGCCAGCAACGGATGTCGCAGGTGGTACAGCACGCCAAGAAAAAGCACGACGTCGAATTGCTCCTGCAACTCCGCCACGCGATACACGGAAAGTCTCCGCCATTCCACCTCGAGCCCCAGTACTTCCGCTGCAAATTGCGCCTGCGCCAGATAATCCGCGTCGGCGTCAATTCCCACCACCCGTTCCGCCCCGCGCCGTTTCATTTCCAGCGAGTAAAACCCGGCGTTGCAGCCGATATCGAGGACCGTCTTTCCCTGCAAATCGGCCGGCAACGCCCCGGCAAACCGCCGCCATTTCACCCCCGGATAATCACCCAAGAAATGCGCCGGGGCCGTCCGCACGCCATTCAGGTCGAGATTATGGAACCATTCCCCGAGCTCACGCACCCGCGCCGCAATCTCCGGCTTCGTCCAATTTCTCTTCACGCCCGCATCACCTCCAGTGCCGGCCGCGACGAGGCGTTCAACAGCCGGATGGCCTCGTGGTAACCGTGCACTGTCCCGACATCCACATACGCGCGCCCGGCAAACACCCCGCGCGCCGCACCGCCCCGCGCCAGCCACGCGTTGACCAGCGTTCCGAAATATTCATCGCCCCGGCCCGGTTCGCGCCAGAGGTTTTCCAGTTCACGAAAAACCCGGCCCGTCATCTTGATTGCGCCCCAGATCCACGATGAATCCGCCTGCTTCTTCTTCACCTGAACCTCACGCACGGTCCCCGCGTCGTCTGTTACCACGGCATCAAACAATTCCGGGTGTTCCACGGGAAACAAAAGAAACGTCAGCGCCTCGCACTCCAGCCCTTTCAATGCGTCGTCTGGAAACCACAACGTGTCGGGTAATCCAATCATTACCATGTCGTCCTCCGGAATGAGCGGCGCCGCCCGAAAGATCGCGTCGCACAACCCCGCCGGCCGCGGTTGCACCACAAAGCAGAACGTGGTCGAGTCGATCCCGCCTGCCCCGAAATATTCCAGGATGTCCGATTTCCCTGGCGCGATCACAAAACAAATCTTGTTCGCACCGCCCCGCACCATCCGCTCAATTAGGTATTCGCTGATTGCGCGCGGACGTTCGATGCTGCCGTCGACCCGGCTCCCGACCGGCAGCAGTTCCTTCGAGAACGCCAGGGGTTGAATCCGGCTTCCCGACCCCGCGGCAGGTATGATCGCCCACATTCCTCAGCCCTCCACCGACACGGCTGCGGGCGTCAACAAGGCTTCCAATTGTCGCGCCCTCTGGTCCGCTGTGTGTTCGGCCAGTACCCGTTCCTGGGCGGCGAGCCCCATCTTTTTGCGTTCCTCGTCGGATATCTCCAGCGCCTGGAGAACGTCGTCTGATGATTCCGCCACAATGATCTCGTGGTTTGGTCGAAAGAAATCGTCCAGCCCTTCCCATGCATCGCTGACCACGGGTACGCCACAGGCCGCCGCTTCGAACAACCGGCCCGAAGGACAATAGCCCATCGCTGCCATCGGTTCGCGCGTCACGTTCAACGTCAGCCGTGACGAACAGAAAAACGGCCCGTGCTGGCCCGGAGGCACATGGTGGACAAAATAAATATTCGCGCTCCACGGGAATTCTGGTGGATAAAGTGTCCCACCAATCAGAAATCGATGGTGCGGACAAAGCCGCGCCGGCTCCACAAACAAAGTGTTCAGCGCCGCCTGCCGGTTTTCGGCGTACGTTCCGAGATAGGACAAATCGGAGACATATTGCTTGGCCGGGCGCGTGATCCGATGCACCTCCGGGTCGACACTCCCATACAAAGGCGCCACTCGTCGCGCGCCGAGGCGGGTTTGCAATTCATCCAGCGCCTTCCCGCCCGTGAAACTCAACACGAGATCAAACCCGCCCAGTCCCTGGATGGGTAAGTAATTGACCTTCTCACCCGCTTCCAGACGCGCCAGGGTTACCGGGGTGTCGAGATCGTAAAAAACCCGCCATCCGGGCGCGCATTCAAACATCAGGTCAGTGGCCGCCTGGGCGTCCGGACAATACGACGTCACGATGCTCGCGTCCGACTCCAAAACATCCGTCGTCGCTTTGGGCCGCACCTCGTTCCAGCTCTCATAAATGACCAGCCGCCCGCCGGGCGGTAGCTCCCACAGATCGCGGTGCTCCCGGTAATAGGCCGCGTTCTTTTCATAGAACACGACTTCATGACCGTGCGCGATCAACGCCCGCAGGAGGCCGCGCCATAGTGTTGCGTGTCCGTTGCCCCAGGATGAACTGATCGTGAGGCCGAACACCACCAGCTTCATGCCCGCACCTTGTCGAGTACGAGGCGGGGAAGGGGAGCCCTTCGGCGGTGGCCGTTGGTGCCGTTTTTACCCGGGGCCTGACCCGCGCGGATAAAAGCCTCGGTCAGCAAACGCGCCTGTTCATCCGTGAACTGTCGCGGCGGAGATTTCATGTAGTAGCTTGAAGGTCCCACCAGTGCGCCCGACAACCCCCGGTCCATTGCCAGCTTTGCGCATCGCACCGCGTCGATGACCACTCCGGCCGAATTTGGGGAGTCCCAGACTTCCAGCCGCACTTCGCAGGACCATGGCGCATTTCCAAACGCCGTTCCTTCCAGCCGGATGTAACAGCATTTCCGGTCCTTCAGCCACGGCACATAATCGCTGGGGCCCACGTGAATATTTTCGGGTGCCAGGCTTTCCCCAAGCTGGCTCGTCACGGCGCGCGTCTTCGAAAGCTTTTTTGAGGCCAGCCGTTCCTGCTCGAGCATGTTGAGGAAATCCGTATTGCCTCCGAAATTCAGCTGATACGTCCGCTCAAGTTTGATCCCCCGTTCCCGCATCAAGTTTGTCAGCGCCCGGTGAACGATCGTCGCCCCCACCTGGCTCTTGATGTCATCCCCGATGATCGGCAACCCGCGCTCCTCGAATCGGCGTTGCCAGTACGGCTCCGATGCCAAAAAGACCGGTATGCAATTGACCAAGGCGCAGCCCGCCTCCAGCACCTGTTCCACGTACCATTTCGCCGCCATCTCGCTCCCGACCGGCAGATAGCAAACCACCACGTCCGTCCGCGATCGCTTGAGGATCCCGACGATGTCATCGGTTGCACCGCGCGCCTTCACCACCACCCTCTTCAAATACTTCCCAAGTCCGTCGTGGGTCATCCCGCGGTGGACCGTCACTCCCTGTATCGGGACGTCCGCAAATTGCAACGTGTTGTTGGGTGGCGCAAAAATCGCCTCGCTCAGGTCGCGTCCCACCTTGGTGACGTTGATGTCGAATGCCGCCGAAAATTCGATGTCGTCCGGTTCATATCCTCCGATGGATTGGTGCATCAGCCCCGGCCGGCAGCGTTCCGCCGCCGGGGTCCCCCGGTAAAACTCCACTCCTTGCACCAGTGAAGACGCACAATTTCCGACCCCAATCACCGCGACGCGAATTTTCTTTCCCATAACCCAAACCAAAACACACCTTATTCTCCCTCACCATAGGAGCCCACGCGCATCTCCCTTGCGACAACTCCCCAACGGCCCTTCACATGATCCACGTCACCACCAAGCCGATCGTTGCCGCGAACAGCATTGTCACCGTGATCCACCCCAGCACATTCGTCAGCCGGCTGTTGGTTTTATCGCCCATGATCGACCGGCGGTTTGTCATCAACAACATCATCAACAGCAGGGGCGGCGTGGAAAATCCCTGAACAATTCCCGCCCACACCAGCGCCCGCATCGGATTGAAACCCAGAAAATTCAATCCCACCGCCAACACGGTGCACGCGACGATCACCACATAAAATTTGCGTGCCTCCCCCGGTCGGGCATGCAGGGTGTATTTCCACCCGAGACTCTGCGTTACATCGTACGCAGCCCCCGTCGTCATTGTTGGCACCGCCAGAAACCCCACCGAAATCAATCCCGCCGCGAACAGGATGCCTGCCGCTTTTCCCGCGATCGGCGTCAATGCCTGGGCCGCTTCCGCCGCGCTTTGGATATCGTGCTTGCCCGCCTTGTAAAGGGTGGAACTGGTTGAAAGAATCACGAAGTACATGATCAGACTCGCAAACAGCATTCCGAAGCGCACGTCCCACCGCGTCGCCCTCAGCTTGCGCTCGGTCGTTCCCTTTCGCTCTTCCGGTTTCACGCGGCCCTCGGCAATTTTCTCCTCCACCTCCGCGCTCGACTGCCAGGAATACAAATAGGCCGACAATGCCGTCCCCACCAACGCCACGAGTATCGACAATGTTTCCCGATCGAATCGGATCTGCGGGATCAACGTCCCCCGCAACACCGTTCCCAGTTCCGGTTTTGCCAGGATTGCCGCGCCCACGTACGTCAGCAACGTCAACGCCAGCCAGCGAAAGGTGTTCTTGATCGTTTCATACGACCCCGTCATCTGCAAAGTCAGGATCAGCAGGGCCACCGCGGTCACGATCCACCCATGCGGCACCTTGATGAAGATCCCAATCGCGGCCGCCATTCCGCCCAGATCCGCCGCCGCTTCAATGATGTTCCCCACCACCACGCCAACCAGCGCCGGATACAAAATCCAGCGCGAATAATGCCGTCGGATGACTTGGAAAACCCCTTCGCCTGTCACCTGTCCCAGTTTCGAGGAAAGATAAACAACCGTATACATCATCGGAAAAAGCACGGGAGCTGTCCACAGCATCGCCGGTCCGAAACGCGCCCCGGCGCTTGCATACGTTCCGATGGCCGACGGATCGTCATCCGCCGCCCCTGTGATGATCGTGAATCCTATCTTCTTCAGCGGGGCAAATTTCATGAGAAACGTTAGAGTCGTTACTCCTCCTGCCAAGCTGAGCGATTCCCAAAAAGAAATAGGAATCTCAACCTTGCGGTCTCGGCTTCATCATTTCTTTCAGCACCTTCCGATATCTCGCAAAAGCCCGGCCCAGGCGCTCTTGTTCCGGATGCGTCTTTGCCAACGCTTGCTGGCACACCTGCATTTGTCCCATTCGGAATGCCGCATACGCTGCGCACCAAAAACAAAAAGTCTCTGTGGCAAATTCCGCGCCGACGGCAGTTCTTCCATGTCCCACTCCACGCACGCGCCTGCGACGTCCCACAAAAATGGCTGTGTCCCGATCACCGTATGATCATGCGCATGGTTTCCCACCTTGTGAATAGTCCCGGCAAAATCGCGGATCCACTCATGCGGGCTCATGTGACCGTCCACAGAGCGCGGTAAACGCACCACGGAACCAGACGCATCCGCCAGTTGTTGGGCTCGCCTTCCAAGATCTTCACCCAGTGCCTCCCGCGTGTTGCCTACCAGCATCCTGGTAAGCCGTTCCATCCCCGCCCGGGCCTCAGTTTGTCCGAGGGACGGACCGCGGGAAATCGATTTCTCGATCAACGCCGCGATTTCCGGATTCTGCCCATCCGCCGCATTCAGCGCCCGACCCTGAATCCATCGGCTTCCCACGAATCCAAAGCGGCTCCCGCGTGCCATGAATCCGTTGAATTTATAGAGAGTCCCTGCGCTGGCATGCAGGTACTTCGCGCGTTCAAACATCAGCGCGGCCGCCGGCCATGTTTTTTCCGAATCAAACAGCTGTTCCCTCCACTTTCCCTCCCTGATATCCGCCAGTCGGCCGCCGCCGCCCAGCAGCTCACGCAAAGGGCGGCCTCCCCATCGAACCCGGCTGAGACGCGTCGTGTACTGTGGAGTCTGCGCCCAGCATAAACGCACCTTTTTCGCCGCCATTGGTCCCGGTCCATTATGGTGGCCCGGGAAAAATGCAATTCGCCTCCGGCCCAAGGCCTCCGCAACGGCGGCCATCGAAGATCCAGAAAGGCCCGGACCTTCATCCACCACCAGAGCCCAGTCAGAGTCCGGCGGTTGGAAGCAGACCGTCCGCTCGCTGGGATTGCCTGACGGCCTTACGGAGAGACGTTTCGTTTCCCAGCCTTCGGCGTTCAAAACGGACGCAACGACAGCCGACAAAGTCGTGCCAATACTGCGGATCCCGATAACCAGAACCGTGCCCCGTTGCCCGCGATGTTCATCCGACCACCGTTGGGCCGAGACGCAATACTGTTCCGGAAACAGGGCATAGAAAGTGAAACCCTCGGGTTCTTTCACCCGGAGCTTTTCCCGGGTGGTCTTGATGGCTGCCAGCTCACGATCCAGTTCATGCAAGCTGGGCTTCTGCAACCCCGTGCCGGGGTGGCGAAAACATTCGCAGAAGGCCGTCGCTGCCAAATCGGTGATCCTCTCATATGCCCCGTTCACCCCGGCATCCATCGCGGCCTGTTCCAACCGTCCCGTCTGGATCAACAACCGCCTTAAATCGTCGAGGGAATCCCGGTCGGCTTCTCCCAAGGCTTCCCGCAAATTCCCAACCAGCGCTTCACCGGTTTCCAGCCACGAACAGTCTCCATAAACCAGCATGTAGCCAATCACGTTCTCATCTGCTGGTGCGGCAACCTTATTTTGAACAGGTATTTTCCCGTCAGAGTCTATCCTAGAGACGAGTAGGTATTTTGTGTCCGGATGTACCAATCAAAACGCGCCTCCTGTATCGCGGTGGCGCCGTGCATTAAGCTTCGCGTTCCCATATCGGCGCGCCGTTTTCGGCATCGTCGCGATCACCCTGGTTCTCGCGGGCGTCAATGCCATCGAGCCGCTTGTGCTCAAACATCTGTTCGATCATCTCCTCGCAGCTAATCCCGCGCGCCCGGTTGCATTCAGTCTTGCCGCCCTGCTGGTGCTCGGCCTCTTCCGCGAAACGGCCACCTTCTTTTCCCACCGCCTTACGTGGCACACCCGCCTCGGCCTCCACTATCAATTGCTTGAAGCGACGGTCGAACGCCTCCACCGCCTCCCGCTCTCGTGGCAACGCAAGGAAGGCGTCGGCGCCATTCTCACCAAGCTCGACTGGAGCATCCATGGTTTCATCGAAGCCGTTTGCCAGATTTTGTTCAGTGTCTTTCCATCCCTGGTTTATATCGTCCTTTCCGTGAGCGTCATGGTGCGGCTCAATGGCTGGCTCACCCTTCTCGTTCTTTGCTTCGCGCCGCTCCCGGCCCTCATCGCCACGCGCGCCGCCCCCGAACAAATCCGCCGTGAACGCTCACTCCTCAATCATTGGAGCCGCATATACTCACGCTTCAACGAGGTCCTCTCCGGAATCGTGATCGTCCGAAGCTTCTCCATGGAAGATGCCGAAAAACGCCGGTTCCTTGATCATGTCAACGAAGCCAACGGACTTGTCCTGCGCGGAGTGAAGACCGATACCGGGTTCGAGTCAGCCGCGAATCTCGTTACCGTCATTGCCCGCATCGCCACCCTCGCGCTTGGCAGCGTTCTCGCCATTCAAGGTCACATCACGGTGGGCACCTTCGTCGCTTTTCTCGGCTATATTGGCGGTCTGTTCGGCCCGGTCCAGGGGTTGAGCGGCGTCTACCAATTCCTGCGGCGCGCCTCGGTTTCCTTGGATGAAATCTTCTCGATCCTGGATACCCAGGACAAACTGGGCGACCGTCCGGGTGCCCGTGAATTGAACCATGTCCGCGGGGATGTCGAGTTCGAGGGCATTTGGTTTCATTACGAAAGCCGCCCGCAGCCTTTGTTGAGAAACATCCAGTTGCACGTCCGGCCCGGCGAAACGCTCGCCATTGTCGGTCCGAGCGGTTCCGGCAAGACGACTCTGATGGCCCTCTTGATGCGTTTTTACGATCCCCAAGTCGGTTGCGTGCGGATCGATGGCCACGATTTGCGCGACCTGAAACAACGTTCCCTACGCAGCCAGATCGGCGCCGTCTTGCAGGACCCGCTCTTGTTCAATGACACTGTCAGCAACAATATTGCCTACGGTCGGCCCGGCGCCAGTCTCGCTGAAGTCGAACAGGCCGCGCGCGCGGCCCATGCCCATGAATTTATCGGCCATCTCCCGGAAGGTTACGAGACGATGGTCGGCGAACGCGGCAGCCAGCTCTCGGTCGGCGAACGCCAGCGCATCACCATTGCCCGTGCGCTCCTGAAAAATCCACGCATCATCATTCTTGATGAGGCCACCTCGGCCCTCGATGCCGAATCGGAAATGCTCGTGCAGGATGCCCTCGATGTGCTCACCCACGACCGCACCACCTTCGTCATTGCACACCGCATTTCAACCGTCGTCAAAGCCGACCGCATTGTTGTCTTGAAGGACGGCCGCATTCTGGAAACGGGTCGCCACACCGACCTTGTTCAACGCGGCGGCTATTACGCCAGCCTGGTCCGCCGCCAGACTCGCGGCCTTATCGATTTGCCCGACGAATCCTTGGCTATCTAAGTCTCGTCTACGACTTAGGGTAACATTCTAGGGAGCCATCGCAATGTACGTCCAGCGGTTTGCCCATTGCTGGCACGTGGTTTTATAAACCATAGTTGCACACTCGATGAACCCGAAGTCCCAGCCTTCCAACCAAGACGAACCTCGCAATGGGTCTCATCTGGACTCGGACAAAGAAACGCCTTTTGCCAAACGGCGGGAGGGCTTTCCGCCTCGCCCCTCCCGCGTGTTAGTGACTGGCGGCGCGGGATTTATTGGTTCGCATCTGGTTGATCGCCTGCTTGGAGAGGGCTATGAAGTGCGGGTCCTCGATTATCTTTTTGCGCAAGTTCATGGAACCACCAAGGAACCGCCTGCACATCTCAATCCCGCCGCCGAATTTATTCGGGGTGACGTGCGCCATCCTGAGACGGTTAGCCGCGCGTTGCAGGGCGTGGATGCCGTTTTCCATTTGGCCGCGATTGTCGGCGTCGGTCAGAGCATGTACCAGATTGATCGTTACACCAGCACTAACAATCTCGGCACCGCCGTTTTGTTGCAGGCGTTGATCGAACAGCCCGTCGCCCGCCTCGTGGTCGCTTCCAGTATGAGCATTTACGGCGAAGGGCTCTACCGCGAAGCCGATGGTACCCGCCATTCGCCTGTCGCCCGATCCGTCGAACAGCTTGCCGCCGGACGTTGGGAGATGGCGACTCCGGAAGGCCGTCAGCTTTTCCCGTTGCCGACCCCCGAAACGAAGGAACCGGCTCTATCCTCGATCTACGCACTTTCCAAATTCGACCAGGAACGCATGTGTCTGATGATTGGTCAGGCGTATAAGATTCCGACAGTCGCGTTGCGTTTCTTCAACGTCTACGGGCCGCGTCAGGCCCTTTCCAATCCGTACACCGGGGTGCTCGCGATCTTTGGCTCACGATTCCTTAATCAAAAACACCCGCTGATTTTTGAAGACGGCGAACAGCGGCGCGATTTTGTCAGCGTCCACGACATTGTGCGCGCCTGTCAGCTCGCGCTGGAATCTTCCGCCACCCATCAGGTCTTCAATATCGGCAGTGGCGAATCGTACACCGTTCGCGACATCGCTTCGCGCTTGGGCGAACGCCTCGGGCGCCCGGAGCTGACGCCGATCGTGAACGGAAAATATCGGGTCGGTGATATTCGTCATTGCTTCGCCGATATCAGTCTCGCCCGGCGCTGGCTTGGTTATACGCCCCGGGTTTCCCTCGAGCAGGGGTTGGATGAACTGGCCGAATGGCTCGCCAGCCAGGTCGCTGTCGACTCGGTCGAATCCGCCCACATGGAACTCAGCGCACGGGGGTTGACCATATGATTCAGCGTGAATCCGCTCGTTCCGCTGCCGCGCAACCATCCTTCAGTTCCTCCGAAACCCCGATCCTCATCACCGGTGGCGCCGGGTTTATCGGCGCGAACGTCGCCCATCGCCTGGCCCTCGATGGTCATCGTGTTTTGATCCTCGATAATTTGTCCCGGCCCGATGTCGCGCATAACGTGGAATGGTTGAAACGCGAGCACGGCACCCGGGTTGAATTTTGCAGGGCCGACATCCGCGATGCGAGTGCGGTGCGGGATTGTATGCGAAATGCGGAAGTTGTTTTCCATTTTGCCGCCCAGGTGGCGGTTACCACCAGCCTCACCGCGCCCATGGAAGATTTTGAGGTCAACTTACATGGCACGCTGAACGTTCTGGAAGCTCTTCGCCAGCGATCAAATCCACCCCCTTTGTTGTTTACTTCCACCAACAAGGTTTACGGCAACCTCGAGGATGTCGCCTTGCGCGAGACTGCTTCCCGGTATGAACCGATCAGCGATAACACCCGTTCCGACGGCATCAGCGAACAACGAGCCCTGAATTTTCATTGTCCGTATGGCTGCTCCAAAGGAGCCGCCGATCAGTATGTGCTTGATTACGCCCGTCAGTACGACCTGCCTACCGTCGTGTTCCGGATGAGCTGCATCTATGGCGTGCGGCAGTTCGGCACAGAAGACCAGGGATGGGTCGCTCATTTTCTGATCAATTCCGCTCGTGGCCGAAAGCTCGCCTTGTACGGTGACGGCAAACAAGTCCGTGATCTTTTGTATATCGATGATCTCGTCTCGGCCATGCTCCTGGCTGTCGATCAAGTTGATGCGTTGCGGGGCCGCGCCTTCAACATCGGCGGTGGTCCCGCCAGCACCGTCAGCCTGCTGGAACTCCTCGACCTCCTCGAGGAATTGCACGGAACCCGGCCCGAATATGATTTCAACGCCTGGCGCCAGGGCGACCAACGATATTACGTCTCCGACACGACCGCCTTCCGCAAGGCCGCCGGCTGGGAACCCCGCGTGGGTGTTCGCGAAGGATTGCGCCGTTTGTCTTCCTGGATCGCCCAGCTGCCGCAAACGCTGCCCGCCGATAAGCGCGCCGAGGTGCTCGCGGTATGAAGACCATGTGCCGCGCCATCTTTGCCGGACCCCAAAAAATCGAGTTTGAAAGCGTGACTGTTCCTGAACCCAAGCCCGGCGAAGTGCGTGTTCGCTTGGAAGGTTGCGGAGTCTGCGCTTCCAATCTGCCGGTCTGGGAAGGCCGCGCTTGGTTTCGCTACCCCTTCGAAGGCGGCTCGCCCGGTCACGAAGGGTGGGGGACCGTCGATGCCATCGGCGCCGGAGTGAACAGCGTCCGCGAAGGGGATCGAGTGACGCTCCTTTCGTACCATGCTTATGCCGAATACGACGTCGCCCCGGAAAATTGCGTCGTCAAAGTGCCGGCTGCTTTTTCTTCCCGGCCTTTTCCCGGCGAACCGCTCGGCTGCGCTTGGAACATCTTTCGCCGGTCGGCCGTCCGGTCCGGGGAAACCGTGGCGATTGTCGGGATCGGTTTTCTCGGGGCCTTGCTGACCAGCTTATGCAGCCGTGCAGGCGCTCGCGTCATCGCTTTTTCGCGCCGCCCATTTGCCTTGGAAATCGCCCGCAGAGCCGGCGCGGCTGAAACCATCAGCTTCGAGGATTTTCGTGAAACCGCCGCATGCGCCAAGGCCATCAGCGGGGAAAAAGGCTGCGACTGCGTCATCGAAGCCGTTGGTCACCAGGAAGCCCTCGACCTCGCCACGGAACTCACGAGCATCCGGGGCCGCCTGATTATCGCGGGTTATCATCAGGATGGCCTGCGTCATATCAATCTGCAAGGTTGGAATTGGCGCGGCTTGGACGTCATCAACGCTCACGAACGCGATCCGGGAGTTTATATCGACGGCATGAACCGGGCCGTCGACGCTGTCGCCAGCGGGCTTTTGGACCCGTTCGACCTCTGCACGCATTCCTTCCCGCTCCAACAACTCGATAAAGCCCTTCGCACCGCGCTCAGCCGGCCCGATGGTTTTATGAAAGCCTGGGTGAATACAAACCAATGAATGCCTTTATCAAACAGTGCCAGCGCGTCCTGATGACCACCGACCCAATCGGCGGCGTCTGGCCGTACACCCTCGAACTCGCCGAAGCCCTCCAGGCCATCAACATCGAAGTGATTCTCGCGTCCATGGGACGGCCGCTTACAGAGATTCAGCGCCGCGAAGTTCGCGCTGTGCCCGGCCTTTCGCTCATCGAAAGCTCATACCGGCTCGAATGGATGGACGATCCGTGGAGTGATGTGGCCGCCGCCGGGGAATGGCTCTTCGAATTGGTCGAACGCTTTCAGCCCGATCTTCTTCATCTTAATGGCTACGCCCATGCCGCGCTCCCGTGGAACATCCCCGTGCTCGTGGTCGGTCACTCCTGCGTTTATTCCTGGTTTGAGGCCGTCAAACATCACCGGCCCCCGGAATCGTGGCAGACCTATCGTCGCGCCGTGCAGGGCGGCCTCGTCGTCGCGGATGCCGTCACCGCCCCGTCGGAGGAAATGATGTCCGCTTTGCAGCGTCACTACGGTCCGTTCCGCTCTGTCCCGGCGATCCCTAACGCCCGCCGCCATGGCCGTTTTTGTGGCATGCTCAAGGAACCTTTTGTTTTTTCCGCCGGTCGTCTGTGGGATGACGCCAAAAACATCGCCGCACTTTCCAAGTGCGCCCCCAAGGTGGCCTGGCCAATTTATGTCGCGGGCGATCATCAACGTCCGGATGGAACCCCCGTCAGCTTTCAGGGCATTCGCGCTCTCGGCGCACTGTCGTCCAACCGCCTGGCCGAATGGTGCGGTCGGGCTGCCATCTATGCCGCGCCAGCCCTGTATGAACCATTTGGTTTGTCGATCCTTGAGGCCGCGCTTTCACACTGCGCCTTGGTGTTGTCCGATATCCCAAGCTTGCGGGAGATTTGGGGCGATACCGCTTTGTTTGTTCCAGCGGATGACAGTCGCGAAATCGCCAAGGCCCTTCAATCTTTGATTGATCGACCGGCGGACCGCGAAAAATTGGCGGAAAAATCGCATCGGCGCGCCCGCGAATTCACGCCCCAGAAAATGGCAGATTCCTACGCCGCTCTTTACGCCAAACTGATGGCTCGGCGTCCCACCAGCGCCGCCGTGACTCAGACATCATGAACATTGTCATGTTTTACCATTCGTTGTTGTCGGACTGGAACCACGGCAACGCGCATTTCCTGCGCGGCATCGTCAGCGAATTGCTGGCCCGCGGCCATCAGGTGCAGGTGTTCGAGCCGGTCGATGGCTGGAGTTATCAAAACCTGATCCGCGATCACGGCGTCCAGGCCATCGACGCGTTTACGAAAACCTACGAAGGCCTCCAAAGCGCGTTCTATCGCGAGGAAGACCTTGATCTCGACCGCGCACTCGACGGCGTCGATCTGGTGATCGCCCATGAATGGAACAGCCATGGCCTGATCCACCGGCTCAACCAGCATCGCCAGGGTGCCTCGTATCACCTGCTGTTTCACGATACCCATCATCGCAGCGTGACGGATCCCGCCGCGATGGCGGCTTATGACCTCTCCAATTTTGACGGAGTCCTCGCTTTCGGCAACGTCATCCGCGATCGCTACCTCGCCCAGCAATGGGCCCGGCGCGCGTGGACCTGGCATGAAGCCGCGGATACCCGCCTGTTCAAACCATCCAGTCCGCCGGCCTATCAGTCCGGCGATCTCGTCTGGGTGGGGAACTGGGGGGACAACGAGCGCGCGGATGAACTCAAGCGCTTTTTGATCGAACCGGTTCAGTCGTTGCAACTGGCCTCCGTCGTTCATGGCGTGCGTTATCCGGAGTCCGCCTTGTGGGCCCTCGCCAATGCGGGCATCCGATACGGCGGCTGGGTCCCTAATTATCGCGTCCCCGAAATCTTCAGCCGTTTTCATCTGACGGTCCACATCCCGCGCCAGCCATACGTCCAGGCGCTGCCGGGCATTCCAACGATCCGCGTCTTTGAAGCGCTGGCCTGCGCGATGCCCCTCGTGTCCTCGCCCTGGTGCGACTCCGAAGGATTGTTTCATCCCGGCCAGGATTTCCTGGTGGCCAGCAATTCGGACATGATGAAACAACATTTGCGGACTCTTCTCCATGAACCTGAACAAGCCCGCGCCATGGCCCGTCACGGCTGGCAAACGATTCAGGATCGCCACACCTGCAGCCATCGCGTGGATGAATTGTTGTTGATTGCTGAGGAATTGGGTTTGCCCGCCTCCGCGCCGGTTGCGGATTCCTCCTTGCCGGTGTTCACCTAAGGGAGGGGGATGAACATGCAAGAGTCCCTGGATATCGCCTTCTTCGGTTCGAGTCTCGTTTCCGCTTATTGGAATGGGGCTGCGACCTATTACCGCGGCATTACCCGCACCCTACATGAGCGCGGGCATCGGATCACGTTCTATGAACCCGACGCCTACGAGCGCCAGCAGCATCGCGACATTGAGGACCCTCCTTACGCCCGCGTGGTCGTTTATCCGCCCACGCCCGAGGCTGCCAAAGAGGTCTTGTCCGGGGCTCGTTCGGCTCACGTCGTGATCAAGGCTAGTGGCGTCGGGGTTCTCGACGAATTTCTCGAGCGCGGTGTGCTGGAGGAACGTCAGCCGGAACAAACCGTCATTTTTTGGGATGTGGATGCTCCCGCCACGCTCGAACGTGTGCAGCAAAATCCGAACGATCCTTTTCGCGCGCTGATTCCTGAATACGACATGATCCTGACTTACGGGGGAGGAGAGCCCGTCGTGCGCGCTTACACCGCCCTTGGCGCGCAACAATGCGTTCCGATTTACAACGCGCTCGATCCCGTCACGCATTACCCCGTTGAGTGCGAGCCGCGCTTCGCCGCGAAACTCGCCTTCCTCGGGAATCGACTGCCCGACCGGGAGCAGCGGGTCCATGAATTCTTTTTTCAGCCGGCCATGCGGATGCCCACCGACTGGTTTTTGCTCGGCGGCAGCGGCTGGGACGGAAATGCGCCGCAGGACAGCAATATCCACTACGTCGGTCACGTTTACTCACGCGATCACAACGCCCTGAATGCGACCGCGGATGCCGTGTTGAACATTTGCCGCAATAGCATGGCCCAATGCGGATTCTCGCCGCCCACCCGCGTCTTTGAAGCCGCCGGCGCCGGGGCGTGCATCATTACGGATGCCTGGGAAGGCGTGGAGTTGTTCCTCGAACCGGGCCGCGAATGTCTCGTGGCCGCCAATGGCGCCGAGGTCGTTCGGCATTTGCACGAACTGGATCGCACTCGCGCGCGCGCCATCGGACAGGCCGCCCGCAAACGGATCTTGCGCGAGCATACGTACGCCCACCGCGCCGAGCAGGTCGAATCCCTTTTGCGCCACGGAGGCCGCGTATGAAAATCGTCGTGGCCGGGCTTTCCATCACCTCCTCTTGGGGGAACGGTCACGCCACCACCTACCGCAGCCTCGTCAAGGGACTCGTCAATCGCGGTCATCACGTTCTCTTCCTTGAGCGTGATGTCCCGTGGTATGCCAAACACCGCGACTTGCCTTGCCCGCCGTTTGGCGATACCCGGCTCTATCATTCCAAAAGGGACCTGCGCGAACGCTTTGCCGACGATGTCCGGGACGCAGACCTGGTGATCCTCGGCTCGTATGTACCGGAGGCGATTGAAATTGGCCGTTGGATTTTGCAGCACGCGCGTGGCATCACCGCTTTCTACGACATCGACACGCCCGTGACCCTCGAAAAAGTCCGCAACGGCGACTGCGAATATCTGACTCCCGAGTTGATCCCGCAATACGATCTTTATCTCTCGTTCAGCAACGGCCCGCTGTTGCGCCGGTTGAAAAAGGAATTCGGCGCGCGCCACGCCCATGCGCTTTATTGCTCGGTCGATCCAAATCATTACTTTCCCGAACACCGCAAATCACGCTATGATCTTGGCTACATGGGCACCTACAGCACCGATCGCCAGCCCTTCCTCGATGCGCTGCTCGTCGAACCTGCCCGCCAATGGCAGGAAGGTTCCTTCGCCGTGGCCGGGGCTCAGTACCCCGCCAAAATCTCCTGGCCCGCCAACGTCCGCCGTCTCGAGCACGTCGCGCCGCCGGATCATCGTCATTTCTACAACGATCAGCGGTTCACTTTGAACATCACCCGCGTCGACATGATCGCCGCTGGTTACTCGCCTTCGGTCCGGCTGTTCGAAGCCGCCGCGTGTGCCATCCCGATCATCAGTGACTACTGGGCCGGTTTGGAAACCATCTTCACTCCCGGTGAGGAAATTCTTATCAGCCGCTCCCCATCGGAAACTCTCTCTTTTCTACGGGATCAGGACGACAAACACCGCATCCGAATCGGCGAGCAGGCCCGCCAGCGCGTCCTCGCCCAGCACACGGCCGACCATCGCGCCGAGGAACTGGAAAATTACGTTCGGAAGCTCTCGGGTTGATCCCTGGCGAAAAAACTGAAAATCTGCCCGCACCCGCTCCGGAGATTCTCCAGTCGGCGCGCCAGGCTCATCTGCATTACGTCCATCACCGGATGCCCGGAATCCGGCGGATTCGCCATGGAAAAGGGTTCCATTACAGTCATGCGAATGGCCGTGCCGTGAGCGCGGACGATCTCGATCGAATTCGCAAACTCGCCATCCCACCCGCCTGGCAGAATGTCTGGATTTGCGCTGATCCCGACGGGCATTTGCAGGCAACCGGTTTCGATGATCGCGGCCGCCGGCAGTATCGGTATCATGCGGAATGGAGCTCCATTCGCAATGCGACCAAGTTTCACCGGCTGCTCGATTTCGCAAAAGTTCTTCCCACGATCCGGCGCCGTGTCCGGAAGGACTTGCGCCTGCCCGGATTGCCTCGCGAAAAAGTCCTCGCCGCTGTCGTGCGCCTTCTGGAGGCGACTCACATGCGTGTCGGCAATTTGGAATACGCGCGCGACAATGAGTCTTACGGCTTGAGCACCCTGCGCAACCGGCATGTCAAGGTGACTGGCGCCCGTTTGCGTTTCCAATTTCGGGGCAAGAGCGGGAAGGAGCACCGGATCGAGTTTTCCGACGAGCGTCTCGCGAAAATTGTCCGGAATTGCCAGGAACTCCCCGGCCATGAGCTTTTTGAATATGTAAACGATGAGGAGGAAATCAAGGCGGTGACGTCCGGCGATATCAACGATTACCTCAAGGAGATCACCGGCGAGGATTTCACCGCCAAGGATTTCCGGACCTGGGCCGGCACCGTTTACGCGATGAAATTTCTCGCCGGGCAGCGCCGCACGAAGCGAATTCTCCTGGAAGTCATTGACCAGGTCGCGGCCCGCCTCGGCAACACCCGCGCTATCTGCCGCCGTTATTACATTCATCCCGCTGTGTTCACGGGCGAACTGCCACCGAAAATTAACGCGAAGAGCGTCGTCCGCTTTCTGCGCCGCCAAGCAAGGGAAGCACGAACAGGTTGGCCAAAATGTCGATGATGGTTCCTACCACGACCACCAATCCGAACCTCTGCGTCGGGGGAAAGCTCGAGAGCGCAAAGATTGCAAACCCCGCTGCAATAATGACATCCGAATAAACAATCCCCCGCCATTGTTCTTCGCGGCCCGCGATCCACGCCTGCCAGCCTTTTTTACCGGCTGCCTGGTTGCGGCGCACGGCAAACATTAGATGAATCATGGAATCGATGGCCATGCCGATGCAAACATTCGTGGCGGGAGCGGAGATCACGTCGACAGGCACGTGAAGAATGCCAAGACCTCCGAGCATGCACAGCGGCACGAGGGTCAGACTGACAATCATGGCAACCGCGCTCCGAATGCTGCGGCCCACGATCCAGGCGATGATGACAAATAACCCGTTCAGCCAGAATAAACCTGTCACCAAGCTGGACGAGACCAGTTCGGACAACCGGCCTTGGAGGTCGTAAATGCCTCCGACAAGAGTGGTCTTGAAACCTTCCTTTAGCACAACGTTACGTAAACCTTTTACTACTTCTACGTGCGTTTTGCGCCGGCCGGTTTCAATCATTCGTATTAAAAACATCGTTTGGCGCCGGTCGTCGGTGATGAAATTGCGGGCGATCTGGCCGTGCTCGGGTTTGTTCATGATCCGCAAAATTGATTCCCACGACAACATGAAGGCAAACGGCGTACGCCGCGCTTCGGCCATCAACACCGGCAGCGAGATGACCGTGCCGACTCCGGGCTGGTTTTCCAGTGCCGTCTGCAACCGCCAGAGCTTCTGGTAAGCTGCCGGAGTGTTCAATGGTTCTCCCTCGTCGTCTTCCACGACCAGCATCAGTGGATTGCTGCCGCCGTTGCGGTCGACATATTCCAGACCTTCCCGGAGTTCCTGGTGGGGTTTAAAATAATCGAGGAGGTTGGGATCGATGTTGAGCCGCCAAAGTCCGCAGCCCAGGCCGAGACTTGCGAGCACGACTGCTATGGACGGCAACAAGTAGCGGTGAGACCAGAAGCCCGGTTTCGGTTCTTTCGTGACCAGTTTGGTTTTATGGGGCACCGACCATGCGAGATAGGCGGGGTAAATCACGTACGCACAAGCCAGCGCACACAACGTCCCCAGCACACCACCAAAGCCAAGCTCGCGCAGCGGCTTGGCCTCAACAATAAGCAGGCTCCCAAAGCCCAGGGAGGAACAGACCATCGACCAGAATGAAGCCGGGAAAGTCGTTTTCATCGCTTCCCAGGCCAAGCCGTGGACAGCCTTGCCCTTTTGATCGGCTACGGTCTGCCAATTGAACGTCATGTAAACCAAGTGCGACAACGTCATCACAAAAACAATGGTGCCCAGGTTGACGGTCAGGATGCCGATTTTTTTCCCAAAAGCGGCTTCCAGGAGTAACGTCAGCAACACGGCACTCGTACAGCTGGCGAGCATTCCGAGAAGCAACTCGCTGGAACGGAAAATCGCCACCATGGCCAGTCCAAACAAAATCACGGCAATCGCGCTGAAATAAAGGAAATCGTGGGCGAGGCTGCGCCGCAACATTTCGACGACATAGGGGACGCCCGCGATGTGGATTTTGAAATCTTCCGCGTTGAATGTTGCGATGATCCTTTCCAAGTCAGCCACCAGCTTCGTCGCGTCCCCGGGTTTGACGATCACCATCAGGTTGCTTGATTTCTGGTTCTCAGCAATCAACAGCCGCCGCCAAAAAGGGCTTGTGAGGGCAGCTTGGAAATTCTTCGGACCGTCCGTGAGGCTCTTGACGTCCGTCACTCCTTCGAGGGACTTAATGGTACCCGTGAGGTGGTGGATGCGTTTCAGGTACGAAGGGTCGGAGATATCCGGAGCGCTGACGGTCAGGATGAGTTGCGGTTGGGAAGAGAATTTTTCGTCGGTACTCTTGGCTTGTTTGAATTGAGGATCGGAGGAGGAGAAAAAGAAGTTTTCATCCACCTGCGGCTTCAAATCCACGAAGGCAAGGGTTGATGCCAATAAAAGCGCCGGGATGATCAACATCCACCAATGCGCGCCCCGGAATTGCCATTTTCTCGCTGCCATCAAGAAGCCCCGGCAAGATGGCCCTCTTTTTCAGGGTCCACAATGGGAACAGCCGCCGGTGCCGGGTGAGATGGAATCCTATCCCCGGAACATCTGCATTCCGGCTCAAGCCCGGCGTATATTGTCAAATGGCGCCTAAGAAAAATGCGACCGGCAAGCGAAAATGGATTTTGCTCGCAGTCGTTTTGGTATTGCTCGTGGCTGCCCGGCTGGCGCTTCCGACCGCCATTCGTTGGTACGTGAATCGGACCCTCGACCAGAGCCTGGTCTATGAAGGCAAGATCGGCACGCTGCGGGTCCACCTGTGGCGGGGGGCCTATTCGATCGACGACGTGCGAATTTTAAAACGGACCGGAAATGTTCCCGTGCCGCTCTTTGATTCCCGGCATGTCGACCTGGCCTTGCAATGGGATGCCTTGCGGCATGGGCGATTGGTTGGAAGAATTGTGCTCGATCAGCCCCGGCTGAATTTTGTGCAGGGAAATGACACGTCCACTTCCCAATATGGCGGAGAAGGGCCGTGGCTCGACATCGTCCGCCAGTTGTTTCCCTTCAAAATCAATCAACTGATGGTTCACAATGGACAGGTCCATTTTGTATCGCCGGATTCTGATCCGCCGGTGGATGTGGCCCTAAGTGACGTTGAGGCGGAAGTCCAAAACTTGACCAACGTCGGCGATGAGATCGCGCCTTTGTTTGCCACCATCAATGTCAAAGCCAAAGCGGTGGACCAGGCGAATTTCCAGATGCGGATGAAGTTCGATCCGTTCTCCTACTATCCAACGTTTGAAGTTGCGCTGCGGCTCCTGAATCTCGATGTGACCCGGTTGAACGCGCTGACCCGGGCCTACGGCGACTTCGATTTCAAAGGCGGCTGGTTTGACTTGGTCATCGAGATCAATTCGCGGGAAGGTCAGCTGAGCGGCTATGTAAAGCCGTTGTTCCGAAACATCCAGGTTTTCAGCTTGCGGCAGGATCTGCAGAAAAATCCGCTGGAATTTTTCTGGCAGGCCTTGATCGGAGGCGCGACGTCCCTTTTGAAGAACCAGCCGAAAGACCAATTCGGCACACTGATCCCGGTGACCGGGAACATGTCAGATCCGAAAACCGACGTGATCGCCACGGTGTTCAACATTCTTCGAAACGCCTTCATACGCGCTTACCTGCCGCGGCTGGAAGGCCGCGTGCCTGACATCCAGGGTTTGGATTTCGGCAGGGGAGAATCTGTGACCGAACCGACAGCCACTGGAAGCCAATAAAAAAACGGAGGGACTGATGAAATCGACAATGACTGGTCTGAGTATCATGTTCGCGGCCGCCTTGCTGGCCGGTTGCGGGACGGGGTCGCAGAACAAACAAGACCGGGATTTCTTCACCTCGGGCAATCGCGAAGCCGACCAACGAGCGGAACAGCGCGTCGCCAAGTCGCAGCAGGTGCGCGGCAAAGAAGGCGAGAAATCGGAACCCGCCCGGCAATCATTATATATCCGGCTGGGCGGAGAGCCGGCGTTGACGGCGATTGTGGATGATTTCGTCACGCGCGTCCTCGCGGATCCCCGGGTGAACTGGACGCGTCGGGGGGTCACCAAAGGCGGTTTGTGGGGAATGGGGGTGCGATCCGCTGAATGGAAACCGGACCCGGAAGCGGTTGATACCTTGAAGCTTCATTTGCGGCAGTTTTTGGCGCTGGCAACGGGCGGGCCTTCCTCTTATGAGGGAAAATCGATCAAAGAAAGCCATTCCGGCATGCGAATCACCAATGATGAATTCGATGCCTCCGTGGGCGATCTCAAAGCCACTCTTGATAAGCTGGGCGTGGCTGCCCCCGAGCAGAAGGAATTGATTTCGCTGGTGGAAAGTACCCGCGCCCAAATTGTCGAGCGTCGCTGAAGCGAAGCGTACGACGTAGGAAATTTGCCGGGAGCAAGAACGGGATTCTTCTTAGCATTTTCCCTTGGCTGGGGGTTTATTTTTTTGGTGGGAACCAAATATGAAACGGAAGCGATTCAGTCTGGACGGGGAATGGAGTTTTTTTCGGGATAGCGAGCGTCAGCTGGACGCTGTGAGTCTGGACAGGGCTGAACCCTTGAACGTGCGTGTGCCGGCTCCCTGGCAGATGCACGACCGGTTGCGGTATTACGATGGCTTGGCTTGGTATCGCCGATCGTTCGTCCTGCCCGACTGGGATCTGGAAGCGGACGAGGAGTGCTATTTGCATTTTGGTGCCGTGGACTATTTTGCCCAAGTCTGGCTGAACGGGATGTTTGTCGGCGAACATGAAGGCGGTTATCTGCCTTTCGCCTTTCCTGCGGGCGCTTTTTTAAAGTTTCACGATACGAATGAACTGGTGGTCCGTGTCATTGATCCGCCCAATGACGAGGACTTTGCGCCGGAATTTTCGTTCTCCGATATCCCTCATGGCAAGCAGAGCTGGTACGGCACGATTAGCGGCATCTGGCAGAGTGTTTATTTGGAAAAATGCAGTCGCGTGCATATCAACTCACTGCCGATCACCCCCGACGTGCCGGACAGCCAGGCGCACGTGCTGGTGCAATTGAGCGAGCCCGCCCGGGGCGATTGCGAGGTGCGGTTGCAACTGCGGGACCGGGAGGGGCACATCATGGAAGCGTCCGCTGGCTGGGCGCCCGGCCAGCTCGAGCAGATCATCCGCGTCCCGATTGCCAACCCGATTCTCTGGGACACGCAGGACCCTCATTTATATCAGGCGCACGCCCGGTTGCTCAGAAAAGGGGAGGAGATCGATTCGTTCACCGATCATTTTGGGATGCGCACCATCGCGACGTCGGCGGACGGACACCTGCGGTTGAATGGTCGCGTGCTGTTTTTACGCGGAGCCCTCGACCAGTGTTATTATCCGGGGACAATTTACTCGGCGTTTGGCGAAGCCGAATTGGCGGCCCAATTCGAACAGGCCAAGCACATGGGCCTGAATTGCCTGCGGGCCCATATTAAAATCAACGAGCCGCGTTATTACGACGGGACCGACCGCGCCGGCTTATTGGTTTGGGCCGAATTGCCCAATTGGGAAAATCTTACCGAAGCCGCCAAACGCCGTGCCCGCGATACGCTGACCGGCATGGTGCGGCGCGATTGGAATCATCCGTCGATCGTGATTTGGACGATTATCAATGAAGGATGGGGCCTTGAACTCGCGCTTAATTCCGAGCACCGCGCGTGGCTCGCAGATATGTATGCGTATTTGAAGCAGCTGGATCCCACCCGCCTTGCTGTTGGAAATTCCCCGTGCTTCACCAATTTCCACGTCGTGACCGACATCGAAGACTTCCACAATTATTACGCGATTCCCGATCATTACCAGCAATGGCAGCAATGGGTGGGCACCTTTGCCGCCCGGCCGCCCTGGACCTTCGCCCACCAGTACGAAAACATCAAAGAGTGGCGTGCTTTTACCCGTGATCCGTGGAATCCAACGCCGCGCACACCGGCACCCGAAGTGCGCCGTCGCGGGAGCGAACCGATGATCGTCTCGGAGTTTGGCAATTGGGGGTTGCCGGATCCCACGGGATTACTGGAGTGCCACAATCAACGGGAGCCGTGGTGGTTTGAGACCGGCTCGGATTGGGGCGGCGGCGTCGCTTATCCCCATGGCCTGGAGCATCGGTTCCGGGAATATCATTTGGACCGCGTGTTCGGGACGCTTTCCGGTCTTGCCGCGGCCAGCCAGCGAAGCCAGTACGTGGCTTTAAAATATCAAATCGAACAAATCCGCCAGCATCCCAGCCTGGTTGGTTACATCATCACCGAATTTACGGACCTGCACTGGGAAGCCAACGGATTGCTCGATTATTGCCGGAACCCAAAATCGTTTTACCATCTGCTTGCCAACATCAACAGCGCCGACGCGCTCGTGCCAGCTGGCTGGGACCGGGTGGTTTTCATCGAAGGCGAGCGATTCGAGCTGCATCTGGTCCTCTCGCATTTCTCATCCGCCGACCTGAACGGCTCGCGCGTGAAATGGGATCTAAGCGGGTGGCCCGAGATTCACGGTGAATTCGACAATCTAAATCCCGTGCCGGCGCAAGCCAACAGGATCGGTACCATTGCCTTTCAGGTTCCGTCGGTGCCGGACAGCCGCCGGGCGCAGGTGAACTTCCAAGTGTACGATGCCGCCGGGCAGTTGGTGACCCAAAATTATCACGAAATTTATTTGTTCCCCCAACGGTTTTGCGATCCGCTGGCGAAAGTGCGCCTTGCCGTGTCGAATCCCTCGCTGGCCAGGCGCTTGGAAACGGCCGGATATGAAATCAGCGAAGTTCCGGAACCGGGGACCATCGCAGTCGTCAAGACCCTGACGGATGACATCCGATTGTTCGCACAAAACGGCGGCCGCGTCCTGTGGCTTGCGGAAGCCGAGGATTGCCAGGAGACTTACCTGGGGGCGCTGGGAATCAAGCGCCGTCATGGCCATGTCTGGCAGGGTGATTGGGCCAGCAGTTTCAGCTGGCTGCGCCAGGACAAGATGTTTGAGAACATCCCCAGCGCCGGCGTAGTGGATTTCGCATTTGCCGATTTGACGCCCGAACACGTCATCGACGGGCTGCGCCCGCGGCATTTCGCCGCGGAAGTGTATGCCGGGTTATTTGTCGGCTGGTTGCACGCGAACGTGGCGCTGGTGGTGGATCGTCAGATTGGGAACGGCCGACTCCTGATCTGCACGTTCCGCTTGTCCTCGCATCTGGGCACCAACCCGGTCGCACGGCTGATGATGCACGACATGATCGCCCACCTGGCTAATTTGTGATGGTTGGAACACCCTGCGCGCAGGCACGGCAGAACTCCTCGAAATGGCACGGGTTGGGAACTCTCCGCCACGTGTCACCGCCGTTGCGTTCCAAATCCCAGACACCGCTGTTGTGCCAGTGCTCGCAATCATCCCAATCAGGCCTGTCCAGAATCGGATACCAGCAGATACCCTCGACTGCAGTTCCATGCGCGCGGGCCCGGCTGACTTCCGCCATGATTTCCCGCAACCATTCTGCACGGCCATGCCCGACGTGGCTGGTCTCGCTGATAAAAAGCGGGCAGCGATAACGGTCTTCAAAATAGGCAAGCATCCGGTGCAATGGTATCCAGCGCTGATCCCGCGGATGCTTGTGCCAGTGGAGCCGGGTCGCTCCGGGATATTGCCACTGGTTGCTGTGGTAGAAATTCACGCCGGCAATGTCGAGGTAACGCGGATGCCCGCCAAGTTCCGGCGCCACCCGGCCCAGCATCATGTCCCATATTTCAAATTGGGACTCCGTTCGAGCCACCGCCAAATGAGCCAATTCGGGATGCCGCGGGGGTGAGACCACGTTGATCAAGGGTTCCGCGTGGACAAATCGCGCCCGTGGATCGACGGCGCGGATCGCATCCATTGCGACAATCGCGGCTCGCACGAGCTGTCGTTTCACCAGAGCCCCGCGATGTTTGTAAAACGGATGCATTATGCCGACGTGTCCGGCTCCCCAGGATAGAAAGGAAATCTCATTGATAGGGCAGTAGAAGGGAACATCGTCCGTATGTTTTTTGATGAATTCCGCCACTGCCTGCGCATAAGCCGCAAACCGATGAACGAACTCTGGCGAGATTAAATTCAAGTCATCGGGCCAGCCGTAATGACACAGATTCCAGATGACTTGTACGCCATTTTCCGAGGCGGCTGACAACAGCGGTTCCAGAGGGCAAAAATCATAATGTCCCTGCCGGTCGATCAAATGCCAGCGGGCGGCATCGCGAGCGGTCAGGATCCCGATGTCCCGCAACAACCGATAGTCCTGCCGGGCCTGGCGGTCGTGCTGGGTAAAATCAATCAAGTCGAGGCGTTGCCGCGCGCGGTTGATCTGACAAGCCGATTCAAATCCGCCGAGCCAGAAGGAACGGAACAAATGAGGAGGTGCCGCTGCGCCCCGGCCGAGCGGGATTTCGAAGTTTTCCTGCAAGGGATGAAGTAATTTTTGCATGGGTCTCATTTAAGTGGCTGGCATGAAGCGACCAATGCTGGCGGCCGGATCCTCCATGGCCCGGTTAAATTGTTCCGCCAAGGGGGTGGCGGCCCAGCGCCCTTCGATTCCATTCAAGGCGTACAATCCCAAGTCGAGCCGATAATTCTCGACCGGCCCCCGTCCATACCGGTAACGCCAATCGATCATGGTCATCAGAGGAAACCACGTGTAACCGATGACGGGGACGCCTTCTCCCCGCAATCGTTTCACCGCCGCCAAGGAAGCCGCGAGCCAGCGTGACCGGATTTCAATGCCGCCGCGGGCGCTCGTTTCGGTGATCATGATGGGGCAGCGGTACCGGCGATAATAATCTTCAATCAGCATCTGAAATCCAGTTCCATCGTCCTCGATGGACCGGTAGGAGAGGCGCCCCAACCGGTCCAGATACAACTGCACGGTGGACCATTGCGGGTAAAAATTCATACCGAGCACGTCCAACTGGATGCTGCCTTGGGAGATGGAAACGAGTTCGTCCGGTGACACGCCGTTGCGCACCAGCCAGCCAAAAAGGGGGTGTTCGAAGTTGACCCGGCCAGTCAGCAAATCAAGCGTCAGGTATCCCCGATGGCGGTCCTCCACGGCGAGCACTTCGAGATCGGCCCGCGCCGCCCGGCTCAACCCCGTCGCTTCCACGTAAACGATCACCGGATCGGCGACGATCTCCTTCAAGGCGGCGACCGTCGCGAGGATGCCGTGAATTGTTTGAATCAGCACGCGGACGTAACCGCGTTCGCCACGGAAATACGGCGGCCACAATCCGCGTTTGCCGCAGAAGAGTGCCGTGACCAACGGTTCGTTCAACGGCGTGTACCAGCGAATCCATTTACCGTACCGCGCCGCAAAAACTGCCGCGTAATTGGCGACGAGTTGCGGATAATGCGGATCGTCAAAGGCCCGCGGCATCCAGAGCGGACAACCGTAATGGATCAAATCAATGATCGGCGTGATTTTCAGATTGCCGACGAGATGTGCGAGGACACGGTCGACCCAGTCCCAATCGAATCGCCCGCGCTCCGGTTCGACGCGGTACCACGGCACACCCCAGCGCAACGTGCGCAGGCCGAGCGTCGAAACGATCGCCAGATCCTCGCGCCAGTGTTCGTAATGGCCGAGGAGTTCGTATTCATCGAGCGCGCGGTAGCCCCGCCGCGCGTGGGGGACGAAAGTGTCTTCGATCCCACTGGCCCAGATGAATTCGCCCGGCAGCATGTTCTGGAACCTGTTCCCCACGGACCAACGGCTCCTTAAACCGTGATAATTTCTTTCGATTGCACCGCTTCCGCCGCGCGTTTGCCGGCGAGAAACGCATGATCGGAATTGTAGTATTCCCACTCGCTGTAACGTCCCGCGAGTTGAATGTCCCGTTCCTCCAGCCATTGGCGGAGGGTGAGGACGTTTTGGGCGCGGTGATGGTCGTAGACGACGTACGCACAGGGAAGATCCACCTGATTAGAGGTCCAGATGGGGTCCGAGTCCTGGATTAAACCGACGCGCCGGCAGTCGCGCAGGCAGAGTTGGATCAGGGCTTCGCCATCGCACGGCAGCGGTTTGTTGGGAGAGTAGGTGATTTCGCAGGTCAGCCCAAACCCCCCCGGCGCGTTGCAATGGGGGCTGGCGTTACCTTGGACGAAGATGCGGTGGAAGACTGTATCTTCCGGATAATAGATCCAGTGCTTCTCGGTCAGGTTTTCGCGACCGATGCCAAGATTGACGCAACGCACGGAGACGTGGCGCAAGCCGGCGGCGGCCTGGTGAATTCTGGCGGGGGCTTCCTGGCCGATCAGACGGATGAGCTGCTTGAGCGGCATCGTGCTGATCAATTGTTCGTAACGGACGCGCGAACCGTCGGATAACGTCAACTCGCGGCGTTGCGTCGAAATTCCGGTGACGGAGGTGTTCAAGCGCAACTGGGCTTTCAGGAGCGGCAGGAAACCGTTCATGAGGGCTTGGAATCCGCCGCGCAGGGGGTAGCCGAACCGGGCGTTGGGACCCATCGGTTTGGGGCTGGGTTTCAGCGCGCCCTCGATCATTTCCTCCAAGTCAGGCATGGGCACGCGACCCCCGAGCCAGGAGGTTTCCATTTCCTTGAGCGGCACGGCCCAGAGTTTGCGGTTGTACGGCACGGCAAAGTGGCGGGCGATTCCCGCGCCCCAGACTCGATAGATGAACTCTTCGAAATTGTCCTGCTTGGGTGCGCCGTTGCCATGGCCGTCATTGCCAAGCAGAGCCGTGCTTTCCAGCACGCCATCTCCGCAACAATCTTCGACCTCGTTCACATCGCACGCCGGTTTGCGGTGGCCGTTGGACCCGTAACGGGCCTCGATGGCGCCCATGACGCATTCCTTGATGACCTCGGGCGGCAATCCGTACAGCGATCCTTGGAAGGGATAGCGGGTGTAGACGTTTTTGCTGTAAATCCAGGCTTCGCGGTCCTGCCAGTGAACGTTACTTCCAAGGAGCAGCTTGTACATTTTATGAACGTACGGGTCCTTCGAAAACATAATGTGGCCCGCGTAATCGAAGGTGAACCCGTTGTCGGCCACCGAACGGCACCAGCCGCCGACCCGGTCGTTACGTTCCAACAAGAGGGCTTCTTCCCCGAGATGATACGCCGCGCTCAGGCCGGTCGGTCCGGCGCCGATGACGACAATCGGCGGATCGGAATCACCAGGATCGGCCGGGTGGCGTATGGCCGCAACAGGCTCGCTTTTTTCCAATTGTTGAAGGTGTTCCAACATCGCCGCAACCGTGCTGTCCCACGATGTCCGGCCGAGGACTTCCCGCATGCGGCGGGTCCGAGTGGAGCGCTCGGATCGTGGCGCGTCCAGCGCCTGTTGACAGGCCGCGGTAAATTCTTCGGGTGTGCTGCCCAAATAAACAATGTCGCCATACGGTTCGGCGACGTCGGTGATGGGTGTGCTCACGATCATTTTTCCGGCGGCCATGTATTCCAGCGTCTTGGTGGGACTGATGAACCGCGTGGCATCGTTACGGGCGAACGGGAGGAGACAAACGTCCCAGCCCGAGAGGTACGAGGGAAGATCGGCATAGGGTTTCTGGCCGAGATAATGAATGTTGGGACGTTGCGGGAGGCTGGCCGGATCAATTTTCACGACCGGACCGACCAGGATGATCTGCCAATCGGGATGGGCATCGGCGAGATGCGCGATCAAGGCGATGTCGAGACGTTCATCGATGACGCCAAAAAAGCCGAGGCGTGGAGAAGGCAGGCTGGCCTGGTCAGCGGGTTCGGGCAGAAATTGGCGAGCGCGGCCAAAGTGCGATTCATCGACGCTGCTGGGGAAACAGTGAACGTGATGATGCAGCCGTTTCTTGGAGCGATAGAGGCTTGGTCCGCCGGTGAAAACCATATCGGCCTTGGCGAGGAGTTCCTTCTCCAAGGCGATTAGTTCCGCGGGCGCGTTCAGGAAGAGGGAAAGTTCATCCATGCAATCATAGACGAGGGTGGAGCGCTCCAAATCGCGAACGAGGGGCCAGGCGGCGGGCGTATAGAGCCAGTGGATCGGCTCGAGGAAACCGTTTTCCTCCAAGTGGTCGCGCACCATTTCCTGGAGGAGAGGATGATTCCAGCGGCTTTCGGGGAGATGGGCGCGGCAAATTTGCAACTGTCCGTCGTTCTCCGCGCGCGTTTCCCACCTTGGTTCACCGGCCTGGCCGGATTCCTCGATAAAAATCACGGGCCGGAGCCGCGCCAATCTCGTCATGATGTGCTGGGGACGTTGAAAAACAAAATCCCATCGGAGATGGGAGAACACGACAATCGGTGTTGGATGGCTCATGTACGGGTTTCCTCGTTAGTGTTGTAAAAATTTACCGTCAAACGACGGGCTGACAATCCGAGGCCCCCTTATTTACCAATAGGTGAAGTGGCGGATGGTGATCCGGCTTACTTCTGGCGTCTCCGGCGAGTCGCTGCTGATTTCGTCGCAGCTGAATTCTTGGGGATGGGCTTGCGAGCAGCTGGATTTTCGGCAGCACGGGTTCCGTCTTGCAGTATTTGGCCGAGCACCTCCGCATGCTTTCTGACCTCCTGGGCCTGCTCGTGAAAATTTTTCTCGCTGAGCGCGTATTTGGAAGAGCTTGCTTTTCGCGCCATTTCCTCCAGCAGGAGGGCGCGTTCTTTCAGAAAGCGGAGAGCAGTCCAGAGAGCGGCCTCGACCTCGCTGTTCTGTGCATTCAGCATGCTCTGGGCGGAGTATTTGTGGCCCGTGTGGCATGTGTAACGAACCATGTTTCCCGTTCGGGCTTTCCACAGGCTACCGCCGCATTCAGGGCAGGTGAATGGAGTGATTTTGCCCTCGGGCAAATCATGGGGATCCGTTTTGGGCATTGGGATGAGACTTTTGTTTTTGTTTTTTTTGGCAATGGCATCGTATCCCCGCTTCCAATCAGTTCGTTTAACTTGGATGCAATTTGGTCAGCCGTGAGAACGCAATCGATCGCGACGGCAGCCATCGCATTGCGTGGCATGTAAGGAATGATCGCATCCACCGGGTCCTGCACAATTGTCAGCCCTCCGGCACGCTTGATTTCCACCATGCCGGCGCTGCCGTCGTCGAGGGCGCCGGAGAGCAGCACGCCGACGACGTTTTTTCCAAATTCGCGTGCCGCGGAAAGAAACAGCGGATCGATGGCGGGACGAAAACCATTTTCTTTCGGTCCGCGAATGAGCCGGACCTGGTTCGCGGCCAGGGTGAGATGGAGGTCGGGTGGCGCCAATACGACGGTGCCCGGTTTAATGGGTTCCCGGTCGACCGCATCCCGGACGGGGAGAGAGGTAAATTTACGCAGTTCCCGCGGCAATTGGTTCGACTCGGAGATGTGCAGGACGATAAAGACGCACACCTGCGGGTCAGGTCGCAATCTTCTCAGGATTTTGGCCAGCGCTTCAAAGCCTCCTGTCGAAGCGCCGATCACAATGATATTGCGTCCCATGTCATGCAACATACGGTGCGAGTGGCCGGTTAACCATGGGGCGAGCAGGAGAATTCGCCTTTTTCCCAGATGAAGACCGGAATCAAACCCCGTTGTGAATTCCTGCTCGCGGGCTGAGCGTCCATTATGGAACCAGCAGATCAAGCGCGATTGGCCAAACTGGCGAGGGTTGTGCGGTATTACAGCCTGGCTTCAACCACAGCGGCTGGCTCGGGGCACCCCAGTTCGTCGCTATCGGCGGCGGACCTGATGGTGGGATTGATGTTCGGCGGGTTGTTCCGGTACGAAATCAGGAATCCGAAAAACCCGAACAACGACCGGTTGATTTTTTCGAAGGGTCACGCGTCGCCCCTGTTTTATTCACTGTGGCTGGCGGCGGGGGGGATAACGGCGGATGAGATGATGACCTACCGGAAGTTTGGCAGCCGGCTGGAAGGTCATCCGGCGGTGGAACTCCCGTACGTGGAAGCGCCGACCGGTTCGCTCGGGCAGGGGCTGGCGATCGGCGCGGGCGTGGCGTTGAATGCGCGGCATATTGACCGGCTTCCGTATCGGACCTACGTGTTGCTGGGCGACAGCGAGATGGCCGAAGGTTCTCAATATGAATCGCTGCAGTTAGCGGCGCATTACAAGCTCGGCAACCTGATCGGCATTCTGGATGTCAACCGGCTCGGCCAGCGCGGGGAAACCATGTGCGGGCGCGACACGGGGGCTTACCAGCGGCGCGTGGCGGCTTTCGGGTGGAGGACGTACGTGATCGATGGCCATTCTTTCCCGGAGATCGTCGAAGCCTATCAGCAAGCGACAGCGGAATCGGACCAGCCTGCGATGATCATTGCGCGGACGGTGAAGGGCAAAGGGGTCTCCTTTATTGAAGACAAGAACGGCTGGCACGGCCGGGCGTTGACGGGAGAAGAATTTCAAAAGGCCTTGCAGGAGTTGGGCGACGTGGATGTTTCAGTGCGCGGACAGATCCAGGCTCCCGAGGAGTTGAACGCACCTGCGTTGGAATCACGGCCGTCGGGGCGGATTGAATATGATATCGACCGGTCGGTGGCGACTCGCGAGGCGTACGGGAACGCGCTGAAGCGAATTTATCCGCAGTTTCCGAACATGGTTGCACTCGATGGGGAAGTGAGCAACTCCACCAAGGCGGAGACCTTTGCCGAAGCTTATCCGCAGCGGTTTTTTGAGATGTACATTGCCGAACAGAACATGGCCGGGATGGCGCTGGGGCTTTCGAGCCGCGGGAAAATACCGTTTGCGTCGACCTTCTCGGCTTTTTGGACCCGGGCGTACGATCAAATCCGGATGAGCCAGTACGCGCAGGCCAACATTAAATTTGTCGGATCGCACGCGGGTGTTTCGGTGGGCGAGGACGGGCCATCGCAAATGGGTCTGGAAGACATTGCGATGTTCCGCACGATCCAGGGGAGTGTGGTTTTCCACCCGTGCGATGCGGTATCGACCGAAAAGCTGGTGGAAGTGGCCGCGGGTCATGAGGGGATCGTCTATCTGCGAACGTTGCGGGGAAAAACGCCGGTGATTTACGATTCCGAGGAGGAATTCCGGGTGGGCGGCTGCAAGGTGTTGCGACATAGCGAGCAGGATGTCGCCACGCTCGTGGCCGCGGGGGTGACGGTGCACGAGGCGTTGAAGGCGCACGCGTCGTTGCTGGCCGATGGTGTTTCGGTGCGCGTCATCGATCTGTACAGCATCAAGCCGCTTGACGCGGAGACGCTGCTCGAAGCGGTGGGGGTGACGGAGTTTATCATCACCATCGAGGACCATTATCCCGAAGGCGGTTTGGGCGAAGCTGTTCGCAGCGCGCTGGGAACACCGGTGCATTCGCTGGCGGTCAGCCACAAGCCGCGGAGCGGCACAGCGGAAGAACTGCGCGATTACGAGGAAATATCCAGCAAAACGATTGTCCAGCGTGTCAAGGACCTCCAAATGGCGATGACGTGACGGACGACGGGAGGAATTCATGAACCCGCTCCACGAACTGACGAAACTGGGTCAATCTGTTTGGATTGATTTCATCCACCGCCGATTCATCGAGAACGGCCTGGAACAACTGATCAACGAGGACGATCTCCGGGGCATGACGTCGAATCCGGAGCTGTTCGACCGCGCGATTGCTGACAGCCATGATTACGACGAGACCATCGCGCGACACTTTCACGACACAGGAGACGTGGAAGCTGTCTACCGGCGTGTGGTGGTGGAGGATGTGCAAATGGCCGCTGACAAATTCCGTCCACTGTATGAGCGGCTGGGTGGACGCGACGGGTTTGTGAGCCTGGAACTGTCCCCTCATCTGGCGCACGAGGTGGAACGGAGCGTCGACGAGGCGCGGGAATTGTGGCAGGCGGTGGACCGGCCGAATATTTTCATCAAGATCCCGGCGACCCGGGAAGGACTCACGGCGATCGAACGCTGCATTGCGGAGGGGATCAATGTCAACGTGACGCTTCTCTTCGGGTTGACGCGCTACCGTAGCGTTGCGATAGCGTATCTGAGCGGCATCGAGTCGCGGCTGTCGCGCGGGGAACCGATCGACCGGGTGGCCTCGGTTGCCAGCTTTTTTCTCAGCCGGGTGGACACGATGGTGGACGAGCGATTGAAACAAATTCGGGAACAGAATGGCTGGCAGGGCGAGCTGGCGGAAAAGATCAAAGGCGAGGTGGCGATTGCGGAGGCCAAGCTGGCCTACCAAATTTATAAAGAAATGCGGCAGAGCGATGGCTACCGCCGTCTCGAAGAAAAAGGAATGCAACCGCAGCGGCTCTTGTGGGCCAGCACCGGCACGAAGAACGCGGTCGAGAGCGACGTCAAGTATGTCGAGCCGTTGATCGGACCGGAAACGATCACGACGTTGCCTCCCAAGACCCTGGCGGCCTACCGGGACCACGGGCGACCCGCGCCCCGGCTGGAAGAAAACATCGAGGAGGCACGTCAAACACTGGAATCGCTGGCCGAGCTTGGCTTGGACATCGACAAGATCACGCAACAACTCGAGGATGAAGGCGTCAAGAAATTCATCCGGCCATTCGACAGCCTGATGAACACGCTGGTGGAAGCTTCCCGAAAATCGGAGCAGATACCCAGCGGGACGCCCTCATGAGTGTGCGTCCACGGGTGGTGATTGTCGGGGCCGGGTTTGGCGGATTAACGGCGCTGCGCGCGCTGGCCAAGGCCGCGGTGGACGTCATCCTCGTGGACAAGAACAATTATCATATGTTCGTCCCGTTGCTTTACCAAGTGGCGGCGGCAGAAATTTCGTCGGAAGACATTGCCTTCCCGGTCCGCCGGATATTGTGGCAGCGCCAAGGTTCGCGGTTTGTGCTGGCTGACGTGGAAAGGCTCGACCTTGGGAACCGGATCGTCGCGGGCGGGGAGTTCCAGTTGGAGTACGATTACCTCATCCTGGCCACGGGAAGCGTGCCGTACTTCGCCGGGGTGCCCGGGGCGGGGCAATTTTCGTTTCCGTTGAAAACGATGGAGGACGGCATTGTCCTGAGAAATCATCTGCTGGATTGTTTCGAGCGTGCGGCGGCGGAGACGGACCCCGAACACCGGCGGCGGTTGCTGACGTTTGTGATTGCCGGTGGAGGGGCAACGGGCGTGGAGTTTGCCGGGGCATTGGCGGAACTGGTGGCGCGACCGCTGGTCAACGACTACCCGCAACTGGATTTCAGCGAAGTGCGCATTGTCCTGTTGGAAGGGCGCGACCGGCTCCTGCCGACGTTTCCAGAAAAGCTGAGCCGCTTCGCAACGGACCGGCTCCGGAACAAAGGCGTGGAGATCCGGCTGGGAACTTATGTGGAGAGCGTCCAACCGCAATCATTGCAATTAAAAGACGGCACGCGGATGGAGACAGAGACGCTGGTCTGGGTGGCGGGAGTGCAAGGGGCACCCGCGGTGCGGGCATGGGGATTGCCGACTGTGAAGAACGGACAGGTGCAACTCGGCAGGACGTTGCAAGTGGCAGACCATCCGGAAGTGTACGTTGTCGGCGATCTGGCCCGGTTCGAGCAAAACGGCCAGCCGTTGCCCATGACAGCTCCCGTGGCAATTCAACAAGGGGAAGCCGCTGCGCGCAATATCATCCGCCAAATCGAAGGAAAACCGCCCGAGCCATTCGTCTTTCGAGATCCCGGCATGGTGCTGACGGTCGGCCGCAACTCGGCGGTGGCGGACGTGCACGGGCATGCGTGGACCGGCTTTTCGGCGTGGTTGTTGTGGCTGATCGTGCACATTTATCAATTGATCGGTTTTCGAAACCGGCTGGCGGTGATGATCGATTGGGCTTGGAGTTATTTGTTGTACGAAAGCGCCGTGCGCCTGATTTTGCCGACCAATTTCACGGCTTCGAAACGCCTGGAGAAGGCCGCGTAAGTTTTTGGGGTTTCGTCCTACCTGCGGATTGGCTCCATGCTGATTGAGGCGTCCGGCGGGTTCTTTATAGTTGGATACGCTGAGCCATGAGTCACCAACCAACCAATCCCACCGGTGATGATTCACCTTCCGCGCTTCCGCCGTCGACCTCGCGCCGAAAATTTCTACGCCAGCTGGCGTTGACCAGTGCCGCAATCGCACTGGGGCCACGGTTGACTGGATTGCCGATGGTCGACGCCGCGGACGCACCCGTTCCGAAAGGGGGCGGGCTGGCGCTCTTAAATGTGCGGCTCCGAGTCAACAATCGCGAGCACGCACTGACGCTCGATCCCCGCGTGACGCTGCTGGATGTGTTGCGCGGGCCGTTGCAACTGACGGGGTCCAAGCGAGGCTGCGACCACGGACAATGCGGCGCGTGCACGGTGCTGGTAAACGGCCGGCGCATCAATTCGTGCCTGAGCCTGGCGGCCAGCCATGAGGGGGATGAGATTGTCACGATTGAAGGCCTGGCAAACGGGGACGAGTTGCATCCGGTGCAAAGCGCGTTCATCGAGCAGGACGGGTTCCAGTGCGGGTACTGCACTCCCGGACAGATTTGCTCGGCCGTGGCGCTGCTGAAGGAGAATCATGCGAACAGCGACAATGAAATTCGCGAATGGATGAGCGGCAATCTTTGCCGATGCGGCGCTTATCCGAATATTGTCGCGGCCATCAAACAGGCGAAAGGAAAGCTGCCCGCTTGAAATCGTTTGTCTACACGCCGGCGACCGATCCACAAGACGCAATCACAAGCGTCGCCGCGCAGGCATCAGGAAGATTTCTGGCGGGCGGGACGAATTTATTGGACCTGATGAAAATGGGAGTCGAGCAGCCGGACCGGCTGGTCGATATCAACCGGCTGGAGCTGGCTCAGATCGAGGAGTTGCCCGGCGGCAAGGGGGTGCGCCTTGGTGCGATGGCACGCAACTCGGATGTGGCTGAACACAACCTGATCACCACCCGTTACCCGGTCTTGAGCGCCGCGCTGCTTTCCGGCGCCAGCCCGCAACTGAGAAACATGGCGACGGTCGGGGGCAATCTGCTGCAGCGAACCCGCTGCCCTTACTTTTATGACCCGCTCTTTCCCAAGTGCAATAAGCGCAAGCCGGGGAGCGGTTGCGGAGCGCTGGAGGGAGTGAATCGCATGCATGCCATTTTGGGGCAGAGCGAACACTGCATTGCCACGAACCCCGGGGACATGAGCGTTGCCCTGGCCGCGCTGGAGGCGATTGTTCGGGTGCGCGGTCCACAGGGGGAACGGGAGATACCTTTAAAAGAATTTCATCGGCTTCCGGGAAATACGCCGGAGATCGAGACGAATTTACAGCCCGGTGAATTGATTACATCGGTGGACCTGCCGGCGCTGGCATGGGCGACGCGCTCGCATTATTTGAAGATCCGCGACCGGGCCAGTTACGCGTTTGCGCTGGTGAGCGTGGCATCGATTTTGGATTTGGGAGCGGACGGAACGATCCGCGAAGCCCGTCTTGCGCTCGGCGGCGTGGCTCACAAACCATGGCGTGCGGTGGACGCGGAGAAAACGCTGGCCGGACAAAAGGCTGAAGAAAAATCGTTCCAAGCAGCGGCCGAGACGGCCCTTCGCGGGGCTCAGGGGTACCCATACAACGCCTTCAAGATCGAACTGGCGAAACGCTGCATCGTGCGGGCGCTGCAAGTCACGGCGGGGCTGTCATGAGCGATATCCTGATCGGGCCCGCGCGGAACCGGGTCGACGGCCGTTTGAAAGTCACGGGCGCGGCGAAATATTCCGTGGAATTTGATCCGCCCCATTGTGCGTGGGGGTGGCCGGTCGAGAGCAGCATCGGCAACGGACGGATTTCATCCATCGACACGACGGCTGCGCAGGCGGCCCCTGGAGTGCTGGCGGTGTTGACGCATTTGAACGCGCCGAAAACGGGCGAGCCGAACGTGGGGGAGGAACGTTCCCAAGTGGAGGGGATTCGCAACGAGCACCGGTTGCCGCTGGCGGACGACCAGATTCACTACGCCGGTCAATACATCGCGCTGGTGGTGGCCGACACGCGGCAAAACGCGGAATGGGCCGCCTCGCTCGTGCAGGTGAAATATGCGCCGCAATCGCCCGTGTTGATCTCCGAAAAAAGCCGGAAGAGCGTCGAGCCGGAAAAATCGATGGGCGAAGATTTGCAGGTGAAGAAGGGGGACGTCGAGAAGGCGTTCAAGGATGCCAGCCTGGTGAAGATGGAGGCGGTTTATGTCACGCCCGTGGAGACGCACAATCCGATTGAGACTTCCGGGACGATCGCGGTCTGGGACGATGCCCAGCATTTGACCCTTTACGATGCGACGCAATTCGTAAAGGGCGTGCAGGGTGTGATCGCGCGGGCAAACGGGTTGCCCGTGGAAAATGTGCGGGTGATCTGCCCGTTCGTGGGCGGAGCTTTCGGCTGCAAGGGGGCGGTCTGGCCGCACGTGCAACTCGCGGTCATGGGCGCCCGGGTGGCAGGCGTGCCGGTGCGTGTGCATTTGCATCGCCGCCACATGTTCGTCGGCACGGGACACCGCACAGCGACGAAACAGACACTGACGCTGGCGGCCGATCGCGATGGAAAATTGCAGGCGCTTCGTCACGACACTGAAACACAGACGTCGCCCGTGGGCCAGTTCATCGAATCGTGCGGGGTGCGTTCCAGCGGTGTGATGTACAAGAGTGCCTCGATACGAATCAAAGAAACGATACACGAGGTCAACATTGCCACGCCCACTTTCATGCGAGCCCCCGGGGAATGCCCTGGCACGTACGCACTGGAATGCGCGATGGATGAATTGGCGGTGGCATTGCGGATGGATCCTGTCGCGTTGCGGGTGGTGAACCACGCGGACAACCATCCGACCCGGAATATTCCGTACAGCGCAAAGCATTTGAAGGAGGCGTACCAGCTCGGAGCGGAGCGCTTCGGCTGGGCCCGGCGCAATCCGGAACCGCGCTCGATGCGGGACGGGAATTTGCTGGTGGGCTGGGGGATGGCAACGGCCACGTATCCGGCGCACAAAATGAAAGCGGCCGTCAAGGTGTTGTTTCGCGCGGACGGCAATACGACGGTGCAATGCGCCAGCCACGATTTAGGGACGGGGGCGTACACCGCCTTTACACAGATTTCCTCCGAACTGCTGGGAATTCCCTTCGAAGCGATCACGTTCGAGCTCGGGCGCTCAGACCTGCCGTTCGGTCCGGTGGCGGGCGGCTCCAATTCAACGGCGACAGTTGGCACGGCCATTCACGAGGCCGCCACGCTGTTTCACCAAGCGCTGGCGGAGCTGGCGGTCAAAGACAGCAAATCGCCTTTGTTCCAAGCGAGAGCCAGCGGGATTGTGATGGTTGAGCCCGGTCGGATCGGAATGAAAGATGATGTGTCGCGATCGGATTCCTACACGGACATTTTGAAACGAGCGGGACGGAATGCATTGGAGGTGCAGAGTGAGGCGAAGGATCCCAAAGACGAGAGCGGGAAGAAGTTTCAGTCGTGGGGCGCAGATTTTTGCGAGGTGAAAATTGATCCAGCGCTTCCGCGGGTGCAGGTGACGCGTGTGGTGACGGTGATGAATTGCGGGCGGATCGTCAGCGCGAAGACGGCCCGCAGCCAGATTCTGGGCGGGGTGGTGATGGGGATCGGCATGGCGCTGATGGAAGAAACGCTTTACGACCCTGCGACGGGGCTGCCGGTCACGCGCAATCTCGCGGATTATCATGTGCCGACGAACCTGGACGCGCCGGAGATCGATGTGCAGTTTGTCGGCGAACCGGATTTTGCATTCAATCCGATTGGTGCGCGGGGACTCGGTGAAATTGGCATCACGGGAATCGCAGCGGCGGTGGCGAACGCCGTCTACCACGCGACGGGGAGGCGGATCCGGGAACTGCCGATCACGCCTGACAAGTTGCTTTGAAAGAGCTCGACGATATCTTGCGCCAAATGGAGCGACGTCGCGGTCAGCCGCTGGCTTTGGCGACGGTCGTACATGTGGAGGGATCGAGCTATCGGCGGGCTGGCGCGCGGATGCTGGTGACCGCGCAGGGGGAATGGTTCGGCGCGATCAGTGGCGGGTGCATCGAGGAGGACGTGGCGTTGCGGGCACGAGAGGTGTTGTGTTCAAGCGAGCCGACCATTGTCCGTTTCGATTTGCGTCAACGGCACGGTTGCCACGGAAAAATTCACATCCTGATCGAGCGTGTTCATGAGGATTTCATTGTCGCGTTGACGGAACGCCGCGCGAATCGAGAGACCTGCCTGGCGTGGACAAATTTGCGGCCCGAGTCCGGGCCGGTGCGGAGTCGGATTTTGGAAGTATCCGCTGAGCAAGCACGGACGGCTGGGTGGCCGGATTCATTCTGCCAGAAGCTGGCTCCCGCGTTGCGGGTATTGATCTGCGGGGATGGGCCCGCGATGGAACCGTTGAAGAAGTTTTGCGGGTTGCTGGGGTGGCCGGTGGTCAACTTGCCTGACCCGGCTTTGCCATCGGTCACAGCGGACCAGTATACGGCGGCGGTGATCGAGTCACATAACTACGGGCGCGATTTTATTACGTTGCAGAAATTGCTGCCGATGAACCTGCGGTATGTCGGATTGATCGGGTCACGGCGGCGCCGGGAACAATTGCTCCACGATCTTGCGGATCATGGCACGACGGTGCGGGCGGGACTGTATTCGCCCGCCGGACTGGACTTGGGAAGCGAAGGGCCGGATGAAATCGCGCTGGCAATCGTAGCGGAAATACAGCGGGTGTTCGCTGGAGGATCGGCCGTGTCCCTGGGCAAAACGGGAGGCAACATGCCGGCCCGCATGCTGGCGGTGGAATTGTGAAGATTGGCGCGTTGATTTTGGCCGCGGGCGGATCGGCGCGATTGGGCCGGCCCAAGCAATTGGCCTGTGTGGGCGGAAAAAGTTTAATCCGGCGCACCGTTGAAGCCGCTACGTGCGCCGCTTGTTCGCCCATTGTCGTGGTTTTGGGCGGTTATGCGCAGGCGACGCGGACGGCATTGCAGGGCGAGCCGGTGGCCTTGATTGAAAATGAAGTGTGGCGTAGCGGCATCGGGACGTCGATACGCGCTGGGGTGAGAAGGTTGAAAGCTGATCCGGCATTGGAGGCGATTGTCATTTTGGTTTGCGATCAGCCCCGTCTGGAGGCGGGCGTGATTCGGGGTTTGAGGGAGGTATACAGAGCGGGCCGACATCCGATTGTAGCCAGTGTGTACGAGCAGACGGTTGGGGTTCCGGCGCTTTTCGATCGAAGTTACTTTGAAGAACTCCTGGGTTTACAGGACGATCAAGGAGCGAAAGCTCTCATGAAAGCCAACAAACACCTTGTGGGCCATTGCGAGTTTCCCGGAGGCCAAATTGATATAGATACGCCGGAGGATCTAGCGACTTATTCCGGAAGTGATTCGGACTGGCCGCAGGGATATCGCCAATTATTACTTAAATAATTAAATGTCATTGACTGTTATGTTTCATTGAATAAGTTCCTATCACCCACATGCACACACTTATCAAGCCTATGAAATGTGTTATACTCTTCGCTTTCGTCCTAAGCATATTGAGTCTTCCCGGGAGGCCCGCTCTGGCCCAAGAAAATCCCATGAATGGCGTGGGTTTGGGGATCTACAGCTTGATTTTTGGGAAAGAGAGGACGTTTAGCGCCACGTTGGTGATGACCGCCACGGCAAAGGGTCAAAAGCAGCAGGGTGGCAGTGAGGACGAGTATGCTTTTTCGAAGGGGAACGTGCGGATGGAAGAGGACCTGACCCGGAAGCTGAATGGCCAGCCCAAGATTGTCGAAGCGCTGAAGAAGGATGGTTTGGAGCGGGTTGTCTATATACTACGCCCGGACAAAAACGTTGGTTATCTGATCGTTCCAGGGAAGAAGGCATACACGACGACTGAATTGCCAAAGGAGGATGCTGGTGGCGCGTCAAAATCACCAAAGCTGGAGCGAAAGGAACTTGGCAAGGAAACTTTCGACGGACATCCATGTATAAAACAGCGCGTAACAATTACCACCGATGAGGGAGACTCCATTGAGTACGTGACGTGGGAGGCGACGGACCTGGGTGGCTTGCCCATTCGATTGGAAAGCCAAGCGGACGACATCGTTGACGCCTGCGTGTTGAAAAAAATCAAAACCGGCAAACTCGATTTGTCCGTGTTCGAGGTTCCGGCCGGCTATAAGAAAATGAGCGAGCAGGAGTCGACCGAGTTGCGCATGACTTTAATGCAGTTGGAACTGAACGAGTTCACCGGCCAGATGAACCAGACTCCGTGACGCCCATACTTTTCTCCTTCCTCCGTGATTTGAATTTCCGTTCCTCCGTCGATGGTGTATTTGTGGCACGGAATTATTGCGCGCTGAAACAGCGGAGCAATGTGCTTTGGAAGGCGGATGGCCGTTTCAATGGCGGAAGGAATACAGAAAAATATGAAACCAAACCCTCACACCATTTGCGTGATTTCGTTACTCCTCGTGACTTCGTTGATAGGGTCTTCCAGTTATGCCGCTGAAATTGCCATCAAGGATGGCGCAACGGTGGCATTCGTTGGCGATTCGATCACGGCACAAGGCAATTCATTGACGGAAGGATTTGTCCACATCGTCACCAACGCTCTCGCCGTCAACGGCGTCAAGGTCAACGCTCTGGTGGCGGCCCACGGGGGCTACACGTCCGCCGACGTTCTCAAGCTGCTTTTGCCGGGGGTGCTCAAACAAAAGCCGGATTGGATGACACTCTGCTGCGGGATTAATGATACCGCAAAAGGTCCGCGGAACGTTCCGCTGGAACAATTCAAAACGAACATCACATCGATCGTCAGCCAGGCGCAGGCCGCCGGCGTTCAAGTTGTGATCATTACCACGGCAATCCTAGGCGGCAATCCAAGCCTTCCCGGAAACGAGGAATTGCAGGGTTATAATGACTTTTTGCGTTCGTTCGCCGTGCAAAACCGCTGTCGGCTGACCGATTGGAACAGCAAGGAACAACAGCTCCTGAAAGAGATGCAGGCGAAACCGCCCCGGGAACGAGGGCGGTTGACGTCGGATAATGCCGGTCATTTGAACGGTCTGGGCAACCGATTGCTCGCGTTGGAAATTCTGAAGACCCTTGGTTTGACAGAGGAGCAACTACCGAAGCCCCCGTCCTCGTAAAAGATGCCCGTTACGGTTAAGTGACCGGCCCGCGAACTTCAGGTTGTTCAACGGCGTCAATATCGACTAGCGGATCATGTTTAAGCGGGCGTCGCTTATGCCGAGAGAGTTGTTGTAGGTCCAGATATCGGCGTCGACTTGCGTGGTGCGCAGGTTCTCGACGTGGCCGTCGAGATAGGCGAAGTTGCGCGAGAAATTAAGGTGAGGGAAAACCATGGTTCGCAGCCCGACGTCGGCCCACGCGCTGTCTCCCGCCAGCCAGGTATCACTCGGGATGGTGGCTTCTGAAAGACGCCGGACGGGAGCGTTTGTGAACGGCGTACCGAAGGGCATGGTGTAAGGAAGCGGCCAAACGGGAGGAGAACCCCATGTGGGATAGGTCCCGTTAAAGGCGTAATTGGTGAAAAGTGGTTCCAGCGCCTCGGTTTTATTTAGATCAAGATTTCCCTGGCGACCATCGCCACCCGCGACGGTATTGATGATGCCCGAGGTACCGTTGCGGAATGTCGCGGTGGCGTTCTCGTATTCCAAATGCGGCAGAGTGCCGACGGTATCATAGTTGATGGCGTTCGGTTTTTCGGAGGGACAGACGAACACATCCGTATAGAGGCGGCCATCGCGAATCCCGCCGGTCTTGAGATACCCCCCGCGGATGAGCAAATAAGTGACCATGTAACACGTTCGATTGGTCAGGCCATTGTAGGGATTTACTTTCAACGTATTATGGATGGGCAGGATCTCGTTGTCATCGTCCGCATAAGCCAGGGAGGCAATGGCTTGTTGTCGCAGATTGGACATGCACTTACTGCTGTAGGCGCGTGCGCGAGCCTTGCCAAAGGCAGGCAGCAAGATGGCCGCCAAAATCGCGATAATCGCGATGACAACCAACAACTCCAGCAATGTGAAGCCTTTGCGTCTCATGAGCAATTATGAACGATAAAATGGTATGCACCCGATGGGCCCGCACAGGTCCTCGGAACAAGAGCGACGGTTCCAAGCAAGCAACTAACATGCCATCGATGCGCTGGAACACGCGCGGGCATGCCGTAGGCAGGCACTGCCAAGGAATGGCGTGTATGCGATAGAAGCGCGCGGGGAAATTCGAGGCGGTTCCGCGATCTTGTCGGGCATTGCCCATCAATCTAGGGGCGGTAAATCCTGACGCGCAGGAAACGGTTGGTTGAGGTTGACATCAGGTAACCGTCCCGGGCTTTGACGGTTTCCGTGACGCCGTTTCCATCATCTGTGACTTGGATTTCTGTGATGCCGTTGGTGGACCAGAAGCCGGGGGTGCTTGCGCCTTCGACTGTGTAAAAGATATCGACGGGCGGTTTACGGCGCGGGTAGGTAATCGTCAGATGATCGTTCGTCGCTCCCGGCTGCGCCGGCATGCTGTTGGAACCCGATAACGGATTGAGGTCGAACGCGTACTCCAATAAATTCGGCATTCCGTTTCCGTTGGCATCGGCAAGATCGCCTGCAATGGCGGGGTTGTTGGCGTCGGCACCAAATTTCTGAAACCGCCAGTTGTCGATGGGCAGATCGGCGATGGTGACAGTGGCATTGCCGGGCGAGCCGACCACGTACGCGCTGTTGGTGGCGATGGTTATGATGACGGTCTCGGCACCCTCGGCCAGCGTGTCAGGAATGGGAACGATGGCGATGGACGTTGCGGCAAAGCCGTTGGTGAAAAAGGCGGAGCTGGTGATGTTGGAATAATCTGTGCCATTCAGCGCGGTTCCACCGATGACGTAAGGGACGGTCAAGGGTGCGGCTGTTGATCCGCTCCGCGAGAGCGTGAAACTGCCCGCGATCGGTCCCATTTCCGCGGCGTTGGGCAGATTGGCGGTAATTGTGACGAGAGGCAGGGATTGGGTGACGGTCACCGAAATAATCGCCGAGGTGCTGGTGTTGCCGGAATCATCCCAAGCGATGGCGGTGAGATTGTAACTCCCTGCGAGGAGGTTGGTGCCGCTGGTGGGAGCGCCGTTGGCTTGAAAGACGACATTGGTTATCGCGCCGTCGGCATCGGTGGCAGTCGCGCTCAGGGAAATCGTCGCCGGTTCTGCGAACGCCGAACCGTCGGCGGGACTGGTGATGGCCACGGACGGCGGCATGGCGCCCCATGGCAGCAAACGACTGGCCGGAATTGGTCGTTCCTGGATGTTGCCCGGCAAATCGACGCCGACCGCGAGATTGTCAGAGCCGTTGTTTTCCTTGTGAAGAGCTTCGATGTAATAACGCTGGCCAGCCACCAGAGAGACGTTGCCGGATTGCTGGCTGTTGAAGGTGATCCAGCCGCGGCTTGGGGTGGGGCTGGTGACTGAAGCGATTTTGACCTTGTTGGACGGACTGGTGGTGGCGCTCAGGTAGAGCTCGGCCACTTCATCCGCCGCGATCCAGAAGACGTAATTGGATCCGGTCACGGGCGCAATAAAGTAACCGCGCATGCGCGTTCCGTAGCTGTCGGCAATATTCGAGGGAGCTTCGAAGAGATTGGTCGTGAGCGTGAGGCTGTCGGGCTGATGGGCGATGAACTTGGCTGAATTGGTCAGCGTCGTGATGGTCGCACCGGCAATGTTGGTGTACCACTCGCGGGTGATGCCGATTCCGGGACCCGGCGGAGCATCGACGATGATGCTCGCGGTACCGGTCGCGCCGCCGCTGGTGGCGGTTGCCAGTGAATAACCCAACGTGTTGGTGGCGGTGTACAAGCCGCTGGCGGTGATGACGCCGCCGCCTGACAGGCTCCAGGTGAACCCCGGCTGGCTGCCCAGGGGAGCGCCGAATTGATCTTTCGCCGAGGCGTTGAATTGAGCGGAGCTGCCATAGGTCAGGTTGGTCACGCCGGGGTTCACGGTCAAGCTTGTGAAGGTCGGGCTGACGCTGACGTTGACGATGCTGGTGGCGCTTCCGCCGTTGAGATCGCGGGCGATCACGCGCAGCCCATAGTTGCCGATTTTGGCAAATGTTGCCGTCGAATTCTTGGCGGCATTATTGGTGTTCGGTGTGAAAACGACCGCCGCCGGAGGAGCGCCGGTTGTGCTCCATGTATAAATGAGGAATGGCTCGCCGTTGTTGTCGCTCGCGAGGACACTCAGGCCGGCCGTGATGCCGGTGACGGGATTTGGTGTGGCGGTGGCGGGCGTCACAATGAATGGGGGGGCGTCGACGTTGGTGGTGTTGAAATTCTGATTGGTGGCGTCGGCATTGGTGATGGTCACCAATCGCGACACGGGTGTGAACGTGTACCCCGCGAGGGCGGCAGAAACGGTGTAGGAGCCGTTGGTCAATCCACCCAGATAAAATCCTCCTTGCGCATCGGTTGTGGTGGTTTGGGAACTGATGGTTACGAGGACATTGCTCAATCCCTGGCCGAGGTCGTTGATCTGGCCGCTGATGCCGAATTGCCGGACTGCATCGACCGCGAAGTTCATGTTCGTCATCGAGACCGTGACCGTGTAGGGGTTGCTGAAATTGGCGGGCGAAAAACTCTGCGTCGCATTGTAAGCCCGCACGGTCCATTGGCCCGGCGGTATATTGTAGAGCAGATAGCCCGTGCTTTTGTTGCTGCCGACGGAGCCCTGCATGAAAACGCTCGCGGAGCGGTGGCCGTCCGTCACGATCGTCACCTGTGAGGTATCGGCTCCGTTGATCGTGCCGTTCAAATAATAGAGTGTCTGGTTCTTGTAGAAATTCTGCGCGGTCAGGTTGCCAAAGCTGACAATGACTGGATTCGAAAAATTGAGCGGCGTCAGGTTGCTGCCCGGTTTTGTTGCGGTCAGGGTATAAGTGCCATTGGGAACGCTGGCGATGGTGAAATTGCCGTTGGTATCCGTCGTTTCCGTCCGGGTGCCGTCGGTGACGAGCGCGCCCGGAATCCCGATACCGGCATCCGCCACATTTCCGCTGATTGTGTATAGCAAATCTGGCCCGGTGCTGAAATCCAGACCGGTCCGGTTCGGCCCCGCATAGGCAGGGTTATTGAAATGCGCCGTGAACGTCAGCCCCGGTTTGACCGCGGTGACCGTGTAACTGCCCAGCGGAAGGTTTGGCAGAATGTAGCGGCCATGGCTGTCGCTATAAACCTGGCGGTATGATGAGTCGCTGATGAGCAGCCCGTTGGAAACATGCACATCGGGAATTGGATTTCCGGCGGCATCGGTGACAGTCCCTTGCATGGTGAATGTCTCGGGCGAGCCGATGGTGACCAGGAGCATCTCGCTGGCCGTGCCGCCTTTCATGTCGCTGGCGGTGCATCGGACCACGTAGGTCCCCGTCAGGCTCCAGTTGTGGGTGACGTGCGTGACATTCGAACCGAAATTGCGATCGCCGAAATCCCAATAGTAGGCGAGCGCATCGCCATCCGGATCGGCTGCCGCGGCGGTGAAACTTAGATTGATGCCGACTCCCGCGGTCAACGCGCTGGCCGTCACATTGTTGGTGGGCGGATGGTTGGAGTTGAACGGCCCGATGTTCACCGCGACGTCGAGAGACTCCGGGGTGGTCCCGCCTTTCTGGAGGGGAGTGATGAACGTATTGCGAGCGGGATCCGCGTACGTCCTCCCGATGACGACGGGCGCGTCATTGACGTCATCGGCCGTTCCCGGCGTCGTGTCGAGCAAGCGGCTGCCCCCGTTGCTCGCCGGCAGGTCTCCCCACTTGACCATCGCGCCATTCACCGTCCAACGATTGCCGGTCTGTTTCTGGCGGAAATCGATCCAGTAATCGCGCTGGTACGATGAACTGGGAATGCGAATGGCGTATTTCGTATTGGCGTCATAAACACCGCCATGATCCAGGCGGGTGATTCGAAACACGCCGCTGGTGCTGGCTGTGTTCAGGAGCCAGAGGTTTGTATCGTTGATCCAGTTAATGTCCCGCATCAGGTTGGCGTTGAAATATTGCGGGGCACCGGAGGCGCTGCCCATCGTATCGAAAATATTGCCATATTCGACATGCGTTCCGGAACCGACAATCGTTTCACCGGTCGCGTCCCAGCGGTTGGCGTGCCAATGACCATAGTTGTGGCCGAACTCATGCGCGGCGACGCCGTAGCTCGAACTCTTGAGCCAGACGCCGCGCGCCCCGACGTACGCCTGGCCGCTGAACGCACCGGGGCCATTGTTGTAACGCACGGCTTCCAAGTCGTAGTTGAGATAATTGAAGGCCGGCAGCGCCTCGTTGCCGGGATAGTTCGTCGGATTGGCGGCGATCGCGCGGGCGTCGCTCAAGACCTTGTCGGCGGACGAACTGTCGTTGGTGTTGTACCAGGCTGTCGTGTGCTGCAGGACATAACAGGGCGCGATCGTGGCGCTCATCGACGTCTGTTGCAGGGAATTGGTGATGTAAAACAAATTCACGTTCACCATCATGTTCGAAAGATTGGGGGCTGTGTCCGGTGCGCCGGCTTGATCGGAGAACCGGACGGGGATGACGAGCACGGTCTTGGGCCCTGTGGTCCAGGGATCCGAGGCGATGCCCAATCCTTCGGAGCCGGCCGGGATGGCGCCGCTATCCTGGGCAATGGCCTGCTGACGCACCGCTTCAATGTGACCGCCGTGACACAGATAGAGAATTTTTCCGCCCACATCGACCAGAGTCGTCTGGCCGAGGCTGGAAGCAGGCAGGCCCGAAATGGGGCAGGGCTGGCCGGTCGCCGCCGGGTTGGCCGCTAAAAGAGCGGTCGCTTCCTCCGTCGATAACACCCGCACCGGGTCCTCGGCAATCGCCACCTGGTCATCCACGGCAATCCCATGCACCGCCACCGCTCGCCGCGTCTTGAGAGCTTCCCGGCGCCCGTAGACGTACGCTTCAAATGTCTCCCCGTTGAGCGAGAGTTGGCGCCGCACGGTGGCGCGGCCGGCCTCGAAATCAGAAGCCACGCGCACCGCAAAATCGCCGCGACCACTGATCGGCCGTTCCAATTGCGCGACAATCGATGCCGGCAATTTTTGGCGCACCGCCCAAGGGACCGCCATCGCCAGCGCCTGCTGCGGGTTTGTCCGGATCAGCTCTTTTAATTGAGCCCGACGCACCTTAGCCAGCTCGACGCCTTCCTGCTCGCCCGATGCATTCTGCAAATATTGCACCGACCAGTCGTCGAAATTCGTGACGGTCGAAGTTTGCGCCAGCGCAGGCGGGGCGGCGTTCGAATGGACTTGCGCGGCGGGGAGCTTTCCAGCACAGTGGGATCCGAAGCTTGGAATTCACGTGACTTGAAGTCG
>JADMIO011367023.1_pt1 | contig 90668 bp, 94 predicted proteins | sample 8958161 | NCBI WGS metagenome assembly JADMIO01 (sample SAMN16585339, study PRJNA669376) | soil metagenome | isolation source: Crop rotation soil | place: USA: Cullars Rotation, Alabama | collected 2011
CCGCGACTTCAAGTCACGTGAATTCCAAGCTTCGGATCCCACTGTGCTGGAAAGCGTCGAAGTGGCTTGCCAAGTCTGATTCGTAGGCGAGCGCCGGGGCGTGTCGATCGAACGGTGGGGTGGATCAAGACCCAGGCGGCGGTTTTGATGCCCTTGCGTCATACCGCGATCGGCTGCTACGCTGAAGAGGGGCGGACGCCGTAAGCACTTGACAATGCAATGAAACTGCGGGTTTCTTTGCTGTTTGTCGAGCCGATCCTAGGTTGGATGCATACGGTCGGGACCAGGCTGGCCGGCAGCACCGGGGGGCGTCGAAAATTCGACGCGGAGAACTATAAGAGCGGCGGCGGTGGGCACAAGCGTGATCCTGCATGGGTATTTGCGTACCCGAAGTCCGGCGAGCGAGATTTCGCCCGACCATCGCCCTCGATTCCCTACGGCAGGCTGATCGATGCCTGTCGTTGCGTTCAACCCCACAAAAGCACGGCTGGTCATCGAGCAAGGACGCGAGAGCATTCTGGTGATGAGGGTGGTCGTCGCCAAAGGCGAGACCGTGGCGCTCGCCGTCGGGGGCAGGCTCGAATCGACGACTGGATCCCTGCGCATCCGGGAGCGGAAGGAAGAGCGCGGGCGCAACGAAAGCAAAGCGGTAGGATCGATCGTCTACGTTCCTGCATCCAGCGACGGCAACGAGCGAAGCCCGGCAAAGTTTCAAATCAACATCTCTCTCTCGGCCGCAAAATTCAACGCTCTTTTGAAAGTCGCCATTTCGGGGCGGTTGCCATCCAAGTTTTTCGTGCATGCCGGCGACCGCATACCGGCACGCGAGACGCGAGGGATGGGGTACGCACTGCGTGCCGGGATCCGAACGAAGCTGTGGGATAACAAGCGCTATCGAACCCTGCCGGTGACCAACTTTTCCTTCATCCTTCCGATCAGCGTACCCGACTCGCAAGAACAGCTTCCGGAAGTTTTGGGCTTCGAAGAAGATCGCGTGTTGGCCAAATCGCCTTCGAACAAGGACCACGTTGCCGAATTGGCAGACGAGTTCGCCGTGTTTCAAGGCGAGACGAAGAATGCGCTTACCGCAGTCGTGTCGGTCGTGGCGGTGATCGGCGTGCTTCTTCTCTTCATCAATCTGGTGTTGATCATCAAGTAGCGGGTAGCTATCGATGCACGCTCTCGACTTTCGCAATCGAACCGCGGTCATCACCGGCGGCGGCACCGGGATCGGCTTGGCGATCGCGCGCCGGCTCACCGCAAGCGGCGCGACAGTGGCGCTTTGGGACCGCGACGAGGCCGCGCTCGCGAATGCGAAATCGGCCCTGCCGAGCGGAGTGCTCACGCACACAGTCGAGGTTGCCGACGCCGACGCTGTCGCCCATGCCGCCGAGTGGACGGCGACAACGATGGGACGGATCGACGCGCTGGTCTGCTCGGCCGGAATCACCGGTCCCAACATGCCGACGTGGGAATATCCAATCGCCGCGTGGCGCGAGGTGATCGACATCAACCTGAACGGCCTTTTCTTCTGCAACCGCGCCGTCGTGCCGCTCATGCAAGCGCGCGACTACGGACGAATCGTCAACATCGCTTCCATTGCGGGCAAAGAGGGCAACCCGAACGCATCGGCCTACAGCGCTTCGAAAGCCGCAGTGATCGGGCTCACGAAGTCGCTCGGAAAAGAGCTCGCGAAAACCAACATTCGAGTGAATTGCGTGACGCCTGCCGCCGTGCAGACGGGAATGTTCGCACAGATGACCGAGCAGCACATCGCCTTCATGCTTTCGAAGATTCCGATGGGACGCTTCGGCGGCGCCGACGAAATCGCCGCGCTCGTCTGCTGGCTCGCGTCGGAGGAGTGCTCGTTCTCGACGGGCGCGGTCTTCGACCTTTCAGGCGGACGCGCTACCTACTGAAGCATCGGATCGAAACCACCGGCGTGGCGGCCACCGCATTGACTGAGGCTGCAGCACCGTCACGCAGTGACGCGCGGAGCGTCCATTACCACCCGGGCGGGAGGCGCTTCAGGATCACGATCATGCGGTCTTCGACAGCGAGATAACCGCCGACCACGAGCTCCTTCATGACGCGTCGGATCATGTCTCGCGAGGACCCGACGCGGTTGGCAATGTCCTGATACGAGAGCCTCTCGCGGACGACCCTTCTGCCGTCGACGTCCACTGCGAGTTCGCCAAGCAGGTGCAGCAATCGGCCGTAAACGCCGGACAGCGCGAGGCACTTGACGCTCTCGGTTGTCCGTCGCACTCGCTCAATCAGCTTGTCGATGAGGTGCAGTGCGAAGTCAGGATGCTCGTGCAGGAATTCGTTAAAGTGCGCGCGGCTGATGATGGCGCAGATTGTGGGCTCAGTGGTAGCAACCGAAGCCGATCGCGGCGACCCATCGAGCGCAAGCTCGCCAACACATTCTCCCGCGCCGTGAAACGCGATGACGATCTCCTTGCCGGCGGCATTGCTCGAATAGACCTTCAGACGTCCGGAGAGCACGATGAACATCGAGTCTCCCTGGTCGCCTTCATTGATCAGTACCGTATTCTTGGGGAAGCGTCGCGCGACCACTGATGAAGCCAGCGCGCTCAGAGTCGCCTGCGGCAACCGGGGAGGATCCGCGCGCATTTCGGATCGGGTCATGGCGACGGGGTTCATCGTAGCCTCCTCGTCTCTTGCGATTTGGTTTCCTCCTAATCTCGCCAGCGCGGCAATGTTACGCGCGCAATGCGCTTTGCGTGCTGTTGAGTTCCGCGAAAATTCGGCGGCTCGTCATACGAATTTTCGCAGATGCTATGTCTATCCTCACTCAGCGGATGATGAAATCCGTTCGACTACGTAGGGCACTTACCCTCGGTTGTTGGCGAACAGGCTGCATTGCGAGTGCGTGACTTGAAGTCGCGCGACGTCTCTTCGGACGAATGTCGGAGCTGAATGACGAGCCTTTCGTCTCGACTAGCCACATGGCTCCCCCTTTTCACCGAGGCGATTCCACTCGCAATTCTCTAATGTCGCCGCTAACGCTATGCCCGAGAGGACGTGGAGTCGCGGGCATGCTGACAGGGTCGCCGCGAACGACGAAGCGTCGCGCTAGACCATTCGCCTTGCAGTATTGAACATGAGATTGGAATGGCGCAACGACGCGGGCGGCGCTTGCGGCATGGCGAAAATTCGACGACTCGGCGTGCGAATACGTCCCTTCCTGCGATTTCCCATCCGCGGATGATCGACCCCACGCCGAACACGAACCAGTTGGCGAATTCGGCAAGTTCCATTTGGCGCTATCGCTCGGGGAGTAGCCCATGTTTTCCTGGATCATCGGTTCGAGCCTGAAGTTTCGCTTTCTCGTTCTCGCATTCGCCGCGGCCATGCTGGCCTATGGCGTGCATCAGCTGCCGAAGATGCCCGTGGACGTGTTTCCGGAATTCGCTCCGCCAAAAGTGGAAGTACAAACCGAAGGTCCGGGCATGACTTCGGCGGAGATCGAAGAGCTCATCACGATCCCGATGGAGACGCAGTTACGTGCGACGCCCGGGGTCGAAACGGTGCGCTCGTCTTCGGTCGTCGGGCTTTCGCAGGTTGTGCTGCTGTTCAAGCCAGGCACCGACCTGATGGCGGCGCGGCAGGCCGTTCAGGAACGGTTGAAGCTGGCCATCGCCGAAATGCCGGCGTCGGCGGGCATCCCGACGATGCTTGCGCCGCTGTCTTCGACCAGCCGCGTGATGAAGATCGGCATCACGTCGAAGACGCTCGATCAGAAAGATCTATCGATGATCGCCTACTGGACCATCCGCTTCCGGCTGATGGCAGTGGACGGCGTCGCCAATATTCCGATCTGGGGACGGCGCGCGAAGAACATGAATGTCATCGCTGATCCGGATCTGATGCGCTTGCACAATGTCACGCTGGACGAAGTGCTGGCAACGACCTCGGGCGCGCTCGACTTTGGTCTGCTGCGCTATAACACCGCCGCGAAAACGCGCGTCGATGGCATGGTCGACACGGCAAACCAGCGACTGGTAATCCACCAGGAGTCGCCGGTGTTCACGCCCGAAGGGCTGGCCGAAGTGCCGATCTTCGTCAAAGCCAAGCGCGCGGAAACGCCCCGGATGCGTGACGTCGCGCGTGTCGAATGGGGTACCTGGCCGATGATCGGCGACGCGGTGATCAACGACGGTCCCGGCCTGATGATGATCGTCGAGAAGCTGCCATGGGCCAACACGCTCGAAGTGACGCACGGCATCGAAGCCGCGTTGGAACAGATGAAGCCCGGACTGCCGGGGGTAGAGATCGATGCCTCGATCTTTCGCCCCGCGACGTTCATCGAGCTTTCGCTGCACAACCTGAACGTGGCGCTGGTGTTGGGGTCGCTGCTCGTACTCCTCGTTCTCGGCGCCTTTCTCTTCGAATGGCGCGTCGCCTTGATTAGCATCATCGCGATCCCGTTGTCGCTGGTGGCAGCCGGCCTTGTGCTGTATTTCCACGGCGCAACGATCAATACCATGGTTCTCGCAGGATTCGTCGTCGCCCTGGGATCGGTAGTCGATGACGCGATCATCGACGTAGAGAACATCGTGCGCCGCCTGCGCCAGGCACGTCTGGCCGGCAGCCCCAAGTCGACTGCGCGCATCATTCTGGAAGCCTCGCTCGAGGTTCGGCCGGCGATCTGGTGGGCGACTCTAGTGATCGTGCTTGCCGTGGTGCCGATCTTCTTCATGGGCGGCCTCGCCGGTGCTTTCTTCGAACCGCTGGCGGTTGCGTTCATCCTCGCGATGCTGGCTTCGATGGCTGTCGCGTTGACGGTGACTCCGGCGCTTTGCCTCGTGCTGCTGGACAAGCACGCGATCGAAAAGCGCGAATCGCCCCTGGTACCGTGGCTCAAGCGCAAGTACGAAGCGGCACTCAGGAGCACGATCGCGCACCCGCGCCCCGCCCTCTGCGTCACTGCGGCTGCATGGCTGGCGGGCGCGTGTGCGCTGCCGTTCTTCGGGCAATCGCTGTTGCCGTCCTTCAAAGAGCGCGACTTCCTGATGCACTGGGTGCCCGCAGAAGGGACGTCGCGCGAGGAGACTTACCGCATCACGCAGAGCGCGAGCAAGGAGCTCCGCGCGATCCCCGGTGTGCGTAATTTCGGCGCGCACATCGGGCGTGCGATCGGCGGCGACGAGCCTTATGGCGTGAACTTCACCGAGAACTGGATCAGCGTCGATCCGTCCGCCAACTATGACAAGACGCGCGCGGCGATCGAGGAAAGCGTCGCCGGATACCCGGGCCTCTACCGCGATGTTCAGACCTATCTGCGCGAACGCGTGAAAGAGGTGCTGACCGGGGCGGGCGACTCGATTGTAATTCGCGTGTTCGGACCCGAATTGGACGTGCTCCGCCGCAACGCGGAGGACATCAAAGAGGGCATCAAGGACATTCCCGGCCTGATCGACCTGCATGTCGAGCAGCAGGTGCTCGTGCCGCAGATCCAGATCAAGCTCAATCTCGAGACCGCCGGCAAGTACGGCATCAAGCCGGGCGATATCCGCCGCGCCGCATCGGTGCTGCTGTCCGGCATCGAGGTCTCCGATCTGCGGAAGGATGGCAAGGTCTATGGCGTTTGGCTATGGGCTTCGGAAAACGCGCGGGACAACGTCGAGAGCCTGCGCGAGTTCCTGATCGACACGCCCTACGGCGGCCGCGTGCGGCTGGGCGAGGTAGCGCACGTCGACTTCGTCGCCACGCCGAACAAGATCAAGCGCGAGAACAATTCTCGCCGTATCGACATCAAGGCAAACGTCAAGGGACGCGATCTCGGCGAGGTTGCCGGCGAGGTCGACGATCGGCTCGAGAAGATGAAATTTCCAGTCGGCTACTACCCGCAGCTGCTCGGCGAATATCGCGAGCGCCAGGTCGCGCAGAAAAATCTTCTGGGCGCGTCGATCGTCGTCGTCCTCGTCATCTGCCTGGTGCTGCACGCGTCGCTCGGGAGCTGGCGCCTGGCGATGATGATCCTGCTGGCGCTGCCCGCGGCACTCGTCGGTGGAATCCTCGCGGCGTTCGCAGGCGAGCGCGTGATCTCGCTGGGTTCACTGGTCGGCGTGATCACTGTACTGGGCATTGCCGCGCGAAACGGCATCCTGCTGATCCAGCACTACCAGCACCTCGAGAAGGTTGAACGCCAGCCCTCCGGCGTCGAGCTCGTGATGCGCGGAGCCAGCGAGCGCTTGGCCCCGATACTCATGACCAGTCTGTGCACGGCTCTGGCGTTGCTGCCGCTGGTCGTGCCCGGCAGCATCCCGGGTCACGAGATCGAGCACCCGATGGCTGTCGTGATTCTCGGCGGGCTCGTCAGCTCGACACTGTTGACGCTGTTCATCGTGCCCTATGTCTACCTGCGCTTCGCACCTCGGGCGGAGCAACGGCCGAACGCAGCCGCGGAGCAGGCGCGGTGGCTGCCTTTGCCCGGCAGTGCCCAGTGAGCTCACTCGATTGAGCCGCGGGCGCAATCCACGTTAGACCTCAAAGGAATCGATCATGACTCGCTCCATCTCTTCCCGCGCATGGTTCGCCGCAGTCGTCACCTTTGCAGCATTGATCGCGCTTGTCATCGGCAGTCATGCGCACGCCGAAGGCGAGCCACCGCAAAATCACGTTCGCGGCCGGATCGAATCCGTCGACAGCAGCGCGATGGCGATCAAGACCCCCGATGGCGGTACGGTCCGTATCGCGTTGGCGGACAAGCTCGCGGTATTTACGCTTAGCAAGGCGAATTTCTCGAGCGTGGATTTCGGGCTCTACGTCGGCTCGGTCGCCGTGCGCTTGGACCTGACCAGCCCGATCGTCCGCGCCACCCCGCGCGAAACCATCAGCTGGCTCTACCAAGGTCAGGAGTTCCGCATCATCGACGAAAAATTGCGGGGGATCGCCATCGGCTCCAAGCCCTGGGATCAACCGAAGGGCAGCTCGATGACCCATGGCTGGGTCGACGACATGGACAACAACCGCGTCGTCTCGATCAAGTACGGCCCGACGCAAGATGAAGAGTCGGACGTGCTCGTCGGCAAGGACGTGCCGGTCACTCGAATGTCGCAAGGCGAGCGCTCTGACATTGCGGTCGGCGCTCACGCGTTTGTCGGCACGGCCAAGGGGCCGGACGGCAAGCTCAGCGCCAGTTGGGTTTTCGTCGGCAAGGACGGCCTTGTGCCGTCGCTGTAGCGCGCATTCTTCAACTCACCACGCCAGGGAGTCCCATGAACGCACATGTCAATCTCATCGGTGGCCGCACTGCGCTCGCGGCCCTGTTCATGCTGATCAGCGCACCGGTTCTGTCCGGCGACGCCGCGGCACCTGCGTCGACAGGCAAGACCGGCGCCGCAAGCAAAAGCTCGCCCGTGAAACTGGAGACCGTCGCCGGCAGCCCGAACAAGCGCATCACCCTGACCTCGAAGGCCGCCGAGCGCTTGGGTATTCAAACCGGCGTCGTCGGCGAAGAGGTCGTCGTGCGCAAGCAAATCGTCAGCGGCATGATTGTCTATCCGCAAGCGGGCGCTGCCCGGCCCGCCGCCAACACGAGCGGCGGCTTCGGCGCGGCGACAACCTTCAGTGCGCCGATCAAGGTCGTTGCCACGTCGGCATCCCCCGTTCCCACGCCCTTCGCAAACGCGGTCGTTGTCTCCGGTCCGCAAACAGCGGCGCCCGCAACGACAGCCAGCGAGGTCATCGTCACCTTGTCCCCCGGCGAATATGCGCGGATCGCCAAGGACAAGCCGGTGCGCGTGACGCCGCTCTACACGCGCGCTGCGAGCACGTCCGACATGTTGGCGACATTGTCGGACGACCCCCCGGTCGAAGATGCCAAGCGCTCGATGTTGACGCTGCATTACGTACTGCCGAAGTCCGATCACGGCCTGCCGGCAAGCACACGCGTGCGGGTGGAGCTGCAGCTCAGCGGGAGCCAGGACAAGCAGAAGGTCGTTCCCTACAACGCCGTGTATTACGACGCCAAGGGCGCGGCCTGGGTTTATGTGAACACGCAGCCACTGGCTTACGAGCGCCATGCGATCAAGGTGCAGCGCATCGTCGGCGATCGTGCGGTACTCGCTGACGGGCCCGATATCGGCACACCGGTGGTCACGGTGGGCGCGGCGCTGTTGTACGGAACGGAGATCTACGGCAAGTAAACGCGGCGATGCGCTGCGGCATTCGGGGCTCGCGAGTATCCGCGAGATCGCAAGGTTGATCGCCCGAAAGGGTAGCTGGTTCTGCGGTGCTGATCGCCGCCGTTGGGGAGTGACGTCATGATCAAGTGGATCATCGATTCGAGTTTGAAGTTGCGATTCCTAGTCTCAAGCGTGGCCGCGGCGGTGATCGCGTTCGGCATCGTGCAGTTCAACAAGATGCCGGTTGACGTGTTTCCCGAATTCGCGCCGCCCGTCGTGGAAGTGCAAACCGAGGCCATCGGGCTCTCCGCCGAGGAGGTCGAGAGCATGATCACCTACAGCCTCGAGGAGTTGTTGAGCGGGGTGCCGTGGATCGAATCGACGCGATCGAAATCGGTCACCGGGCTCTCGTCGGTGATGCTGATCTTCAAGCGCGGCACCGACCTGATGAAGGCGCGGCAGATGGTGCAGGAGCGCCTGGCGCTGGCCTACACCTTGCCGAACGTCGCCAGTCCGCCGGTGATCCTGCAACCGACGTCGGCGACCAGCCGCTTCATGATGGTGGGGATTTCGTCGGATCAGATCGAGCCTACCGAGCTGTCACTGCTGGCGCGTTGGACGATCAAGCCCAAGCTCGTCGGCGTGCCGGGCGTATCCAATGTGTCGGTATGGGGGCAGCGGTTGCGCCAGCTCCACGTCCATTTCGACCCGAATCGGCTGCGAGACAGCAAGGTCATGCAAGAAGACATCATCGCGGCGACGGGTGATGCTCTTTGGGTCTCGCCACTTACGTTTCTCAAGGCATCGTCGCCAGGGTCCGGTGGCTGGATCGATAACAACAACCAACGGCTGGGCGTCGAGCACGCAATGCCGATCGAAACTCCGGAAGACCTCGCCAAGGTCGCCGTCACTTCACCGCACCTGCTGATGGCCGGACGTTCGATGGCCCTTGGCGACGTCACCGAAACGACTTTCTCGCATGCGCCGATGATCGGTGACGCGGTGGTCGGCCAGGGCGGCAAAGGTCTGATGCTGGTGATCGAGAAATTCCCCGGCGCCAACACGCTCGAGGTGACTCGCGACGTCGATCGGGCGCTCGCCGAGCTCAAGCGCGGGCTGCCCGGCGTCCAGATCGATCCGACCATCTTCCGCTTGGCGGATTACGTAGACGAATCGATCTCGAACCTCACGCGGGCGCTGATCGTCGGAGCGGCGTTGGCGGCGCTGGTGTTCGCCGCCTACTTGTCGAACTGGCGAAGCGCGCTCGTCGGCGCAGCATCATTGCCGATCTCGCTGTTCGCGGCGGTACTTGTGCTGCACGCCTTGGGAAGCAGCATCAACACGATGGTGCTCGCGGGCATGGTGGTTGCGCTCGGCATTCTGATCGATAGTGCAGTCGTCGACGTGCAGCGACTCCGCGAAGGGTTGCGAGCGCATCCTGTGAGCGGCACCTCCGTCATGCGGACGATTTTCGAGTCGACGGCGGAGACCCAGCGCAGCGCCATCTACGCCACGTTGATCGTCACAGCCGCGGCACTGCCTATCCTGTTCATCGACGGTGTCGCCGGTGCTTTCCTCGAACCCCTAGCGATCTCGTATTTCGCAGCCGTCGGCGCTTCGATGCTGGTAGCGCTGACCGTCACGCCCGTGCTGTGCCTCTTGCTCATGCGAGAAGCGGAGAGCGAGCGCGCGACTGTTCCTGCGGTGCCACACTTCAGCGGTTCGCCGTGGCTCGGCGATCGCTATGCGAAGGCGCTTGGCGCAGCGGTTGCGAAACCGGGGGCGATGCTCGCAGGGGTCGCGGCGCTGATCGTTGCCGCGGCGGCAGCTTGGCCCTTCTTGGGCCAGTCGCTTCTGCCATCGCTCAAGGAGCGCGAGTTGCTCGTGAACTGGACGACGCCCCCGGGAACGTCGCACGCCGAGACCTATCGCATCACCGCCGCCGCAAGCAAAGAGCTGGAGTCGGTGCCTGGCGTCAGGCGAGTGGGCGCACACGTTGGGCGCGCGGTGACCGGCGATCAGGTCGTCGGAATCAACTCGAGCCAGATCTGGGTCAGCCTCGATCCCGCTGCCGATCGCGACAAGACGTTGGCGCAGATCCGTGCGACTGTCGACGGCTATCCCGGCATCGACCATAACCTTCAGTTCTACTTACGCGACAAGGTCGCCGAGGTTCTCACCGGACAGAGCAAGCCGATTGTCGTGCGGATCTTCGGGCCGCAGCGCGAGACCCTGCGAGAAAAGGCCGAAGAGGTGCGCAAGGCGCTGTCCGACATTCCGGGCATCGAGGACCTGAGTGCCGAAGGGCAGGTCGAGGAGCCGTACGTGCAGGTGAAGGTCAACCTCGACGCAGCGAGCAAAGCGAACGTCAAGCCAGGCGACGTTCGCCGATCGGCCGCGTCGATCTTCTCGGGGCTGGTCGTTGGCTACTTGTTCAAGGACCAGCGGATTTTCGAAGTTGTCGTATGGGGCGCGCCCGAGGCGCGGCAAGATCTCGGCAACCTGAGCGATCTGTGGGTCGAGAAATCCGATCGGAGCCACACTCGGCTCGGCGACATCGCGGATGTCAACATCGCTTCGACGCCGACGGTGCTGAGGCACGAAGGGCGCGCCCCTTACATGGACGTCGTGGCCAATGTCCACGGGCGCAATCCGAGCGCCGTGATGGGCGAGGTTGCGCAGCGTCTGGCGAGCGTAAGCTTCCCGCTCGAATATCACTCCGAGTTGCTCGGGGAGTACGTGCAACGCGGTGCAAAGCAGCAACGCATGCTCGGAATCGCCGTCGCTGTCTTTGCGATCATCGTGTTGTTGCTGCAGGCGTGCTTCCGCAACTGGGCGCTCGCCGGCGTCGCTTCCGTTGCGTTGCTCGCAGCGATCGCCGGTGCGGTCCTCACGGCCGCGGCCTCTGGCGCGGTGCTCTCGATCGGTTCGATGGTGGGCTTGTTGGCGGTGCTCGGCATCGCCGCGAGACAGAATGTCATGCTGATCTACAACCTGCAGCAGCAGGACTTGCCGCAACGAGGTTCGCGCGCAATCTGGGTCGCCGAGATCATGCAAGAGCAACTGCCTGTGATACTCGCCAGCCTTGCAGCGACCACTGCGGCGGTGTTGCCGATCCTCGTTGCCGGCCCGCTCCCGGGCCTCGAAGTCGTGCGACCGACCGCGATCGTCATGCTCGGTGGAATATTCGTTAGCACCCTGACGACACTGTTCGTCGTGCCGGCGATGGTGAGCAGAGTCCGCTCCAGTGAGCGCCGCGATATCGACCTGGCCGTACCGGCCTTGGCCTAGACGCTAAACACTGCGCGGTCGAAGCAGAGCGCCGGAAGGAATAGATCATGCCCAGCACGCGAGCCCTGCACGCAATAGCATGCGTGGCGGCACTGGTGCTGGGCATGCCTGCCTTCGCGCAATTCGACTTGCCGCCGGGTCCAAGGAGCGACGAACCGGCGCTGACGCCGCCCACACCGCGGATGGACTACCAGTATTCGTACGGGAACGAGTCGCCGTTCACGTATCGGCGCGACAACGATCTCGACCGCAACCTGCGCGACAACTCGTTGCTGTTCAAGACCAAGGTGTTCGGCACGATCGTCTGGCGGCCGACCGATTGGCTGACGACGCTGTTGGAGATGAAACTGGGCGGCGAATGGCCGATCTTCGAAGAGGAGATGGTTCGGCTGCCCAGCGGCGACATCAAGTTCCCGCCGGAGCGCAAGGCGACGCTGCTGGTCGAGCAGGCGCTGATCACCGTACGCAGAGTGATCGCACCGTTCGAGCTCAACGTCGGGCGGCGCAACTACGAGGACGAGCGGCACTTTCTCTACGACGGCTCGATCGACGTCGCCAGCTTGTCGTTCAAGCATGAAGACTGGCGGGCCGAAGCGTTCGTCGCGCGGGACGTGCTTTGGGGCCTCGACTTCATCCAGCACGCAAAGACGGTCCCCGTGCAAACGACGATGCTGCATGTCATCTATCAAGGCTTCGAAAACCAAGTTCTCGGAGGGTATGCGATGCGGCGCAGGGACTTGTCCGGACACGAAGGCGAGCCGATCTGGATCGGCTTCCACGCCAGCGGAAAGCCGACCGACACCTTCAGCTACTGGTCGCATGTCGCGACGATGCGCGGCCATGACGAAGCGGGGAGAAAGTTCCGCGCCAACGCGATCGATCTCGGCGGCACGTACCGCTTCGCCAATGTGCCCTTCGACCCGAACCTGACCTTGGCCTATGCGCGCGGCAGCGGCGACGGCAACTCCGACGACGGCACGAACAACGAATTCCGCCAGACGGGACTGCAAACCAACGAGGCGCGCTACATCGGTCTGGCCAAGTTCAAAGTGTTCGGCGAGATGCTCGATTCGGAGCTCAGTAACCTGAAGATCGCGACGGTAGGCGCCGGGGCGCGGCTCAGACCGGGGATCTCGCTCGACTTGGTCTATCACAAATATCGCCTCGACCAGATCGCGCACGAAATCCGCAACTGGGCATTGACGGCGCAAATGAACACGCTCCCCGATCGGCAAAGCAAGGATCTAGGGCAGTCGGTCGAGGTGATCGCGGGTTTTCGCGGAATGTTCGGCCTGCCCAGATTGGGTCTCGACTTGCGCGCAGGCAAATTCTTTCCAGGAAAAGCGTTCGAGACCAGCAACGGAAGCGGTGGCATCCGCGGCGCGAACAGCGGGATTTCAGTGGTCGCCAAGTTTCGGTGGTGACCGATTCCTCAGACGACAAGACAGACAAGGAGCATGAGCCATGACGACTTCACGCAAGACGTTGGTAGCACTGTCGGCAGCGGTTGCGCTGATCTTCGGAGCGACGCTCGCGCAGGCGAAGGACAAACCCACTGCGGCGACGGCATCGGGCAAGGCGGAGGCGAGCAGCGCTTGGCAGGATGACTTCGGCCTCTCAACATGCAAGTTCGCGACCAGTGGCCGCAACGGCTATTTCGTGCTGGAACCCGGCCATCAGCTCGTGCTCGAGCACGGGCGCACGCGGATGCAGATTACGGTCCTCGATCAGACGCAAGAAGTGAACGGCGTGACGACCCGCGTCGTCGAGGAACGCGAATGGAACAATGGACAGCTGCACGAGGTTGCGCGCAACTACTACGCGATCTGCGAACAAAGCCAGGACGTCCTGCACTTCGGCGAAGATGTGGAGAACTATGTCAACGGCAAGCTCGCCAACACCTCCGGTACCTGGCGCGCGGGTAGCGGTAACCGCCCTGGATTGGTGATTGCCGGGGCGCCAAGAGTCAATATGAAGTACTACCAGGAGATCGCGCCGGGTGTGACGATGAATCGCGGCGAGGTGGTGAGCCTCAACGAGACATGCAAGACGCCCGCGGGCACCTTCGCGAAGTGCATGAAAGTGCGCGGCACCTCGGCGATGGATGCGCAAAAGCTCGAGTACAAGTATTACGCGCCCAATATCGGCTTGGTGAAGGACGAAAGCCTCACCCTGGTCAAGGTCAATTCACCCAAGCCGTGAAGACTGAATCTTGGTGTTTGGCAAACTGGGGGTGCCGGCAGTAGGAATCGAACCCACGACCAACGGTTTACAAAACCGCTGCTCTACCAACTGAGCTATGCCGGCGACGCATGGATTTTAACCGCGCGAGCGTCGCTCAGTGATATCCGCAGCCAATCTAACTTGTCGACTTCGATGGGAACCAGTCGTACACCACAAGTGGCCGGAGATTCGACGATCCCGCCGTCAGCCGCGCCGCCCCGCATGGGTATGGGGCGTCGCTGCGCCGGTAACTCTCCAGGGAGAGGAACCGACAAGGATGCTGACGCTCGCTACTTGATGACCTGCAGATGCGAGGGGCGCGCCTTGGCCTTCTCGGGGACCTTCGTCTCTTCGACATCCGGCGATTCGAGCGCCAACGCCGCGTCGATATCCGGTGGTACGGCCGCCGACGTTGCGGCAAGCGAAGCAGGCGGATTCGGGGAGACTGCGAACGCAAAGCCGTAGCCGGTTTCCTTGGCGAAAATGCCCGCGACGGCAGCCATCGGCACCGATACTTCCTGCGATGTTCCCGAGAAGCGGGCCGAGAATCGTACGCCGTCGTTATCGATGGTCAGCCGTCTCGTGGCGGAGGCACTGATGTTCAGGACAATCTCGCCGTTCTTCACGTATGCGACCGGCACGCGTGTTTGTCCGTTCACCTTGACGGCGAGGTACGGAGTCAAGCCGTTATCCGCGCACCATTCGCAAATGGCGCGGACGAGATAGGGCCGGGCGGATTGCTCGGACATGCGGCGGAGGATATTCGGGCGCGGCCCGGGCGGTCAAGTGACGACCGTCGGCCCGATCACTTGCGCATGCCGCGCTCGGCCGACGTCATCGCCTCCGAAAAGGCGGGTCGGGCGAACAGTCGTTCCGCGTATTTCATCAGCGGCGTGGCCTGCTTCGGCATCTGAACGCCGTAGTAATCGAGCCGCCACAGGAGCGGCGTGATTGCGACGTCGAGCATCGAGTACTCTTCGCCCAGCATGTGCTTGTGCTTAGTGAACACGGGAGCGATCTGCAGCAGGCTGTCGCGGACGTGGTTGCGCGCCTTTTCGATCTGCTTCGGATTGTTTCCTTCCAGCGCGTCGATGTGGCAGAAGAGTTCTTTCTCGAAGCGGTGGAGAAACAACCTGGCGCGGGCGCGCATCACCGGGTCGGCCGGCATCAGCTGGGGATGCGGAAAGCGCTCGTCGATGTACTCGTTGATGATGTTCGATTCGTGCAGCACCAGATCGCGCTCGACCAAGACCGGAACCTGGTTGTACGGATTCATCACCGCCAGGTCCTCGGGCTTGTGGTCGAGGTCGACGTCGATGATTTGAAAGTCCATCCCCTTTTCGTGCAGCACGATCCGGCAGCGCTGGCTGAAAGGGTCGGTGGTCCCGGAATAGAGCGTCATCATGGGTGGGTCTCCCCGCGCGGAGTGGTCCGTCGCGCGAAAGTAGGGTCAGACTCGACTGGCGAACATGGGGGCGAAATCGGCTTTCGAAAGAGTCCGGTCACGGCCGGAGCGACAATCGAAAATTTCCTCCGGCCCGACGACTTCAGTGCACGTCCTTCCAATATTCGCGCTTCATCCAGTAGACGAACGCGAACAGCAAAATGAGATAGAGCAGAACGACGAGCCCGTACCGCACTCGCTTGTTCTTGGCCGGCTCGCTCATGTAATCGAGATAGTTGACGAGGTCTCTGACGACTTCTCTGTACTGGACAGGCGTCAGCGTCCCCGGCGAATCGGCAGCCAGCGTTTCGACGAAGTAGGTGTCGTTCAGTCCGGGCGCCAGCGCGACGATACCCTTGGCCGTGAGCGCGGCAGCCTGGGCTTCCTCGTGACTCTTGTATTGGGTCCGCACGAGGCGATTGGTGCCCGAGAGCTCGGCCAGCACATGCGGCATCCCGACATTGGGAAACATCAGGTTGTTCCAGCCGCTCGGCGCGCTCTCGTCGCGATAAAACGTCAGGAAATAGTTGTACAGCCACTCGACGCCGCGCACCCTCGCTTCGACCGACAGATCGGGCGGCGGTGCACCGAACCACACTTTCGCGTCGGCAGGCCGCATCGTGACCGTCATCGTCTCGCCGATCTTGTCCGTGGCGAACATCAAGTTTTCGCGGATCTGCGCTTCGGTGAGGCCGAGATCGGTCAGCCGGTTGTAGCGCATGAACTTCGCCGAGTGGCAGTTGAGGCAGTAGTTGACGAAGGTCCTGAGACCGCGCTGCTGCGATGCCCGGTCGAGCCGATCGATCGGCGCCGGCTCGGTCCGAATGTCGGCGCCGCCCGAAGCCAAAGCCGCGCCGGCCACAAAAAGCAGCGCGGCGAGACACACGCCCCAGTTGAACGCGCGGGACATCAGGTCGTCCTCTCCGGCACCGGTTTGGTCTTGTCGCGCGCGGTGTACCACGGCATCAGGAAGAAGAACAGGAAATAGGCGACCGTCAAGATACGGGCGACCACCGTCGCTCGATCCGCGCCGCCCAGAACGGGCCACTTCTCGGGGAACTGTCCCCAAATGGTGATCGGGACGACACCGAGGTAGCCCAGAATCAAAAAGCTGATGACGAAAATCGCGAGCCAGGTTCGATAGAGACGGCCGCGATAGCGAATCGACTTGACCTTGCTCTTGTCGAGCCACGGCAGCGCGAAAAAGATGACCACGGCCAGTCCCATCACGAGCACGCCCCAGAACTGACTGCCGAGGAACGACGGCACCGCGCGAAGCATTGCGTAATACGGCGTGAAGTACCAGACGGGGGCGATGTGCTCCGGAGTCTTCAGCGGATCGGCCGGGATGAAGTTGTTGGCTTCGAGGAAATAGCCGCCCATGTCGGGAGCGAAGAACATGATGCTCGAGAACACGGCGAGGAACACCACGACACCGACCAGATCCTTGATAGTGTAGTAGGGATGCGAGTAGATGCCGTCGAGCGGCAGGCCGGTCTTCGGGTCCTTCGGCTGCTTCTTGATCTCGACGCCGTCAGGATTGTTCGAGCCTGTCTCATGCAGCGCCATGATGTGCGCGGCGATGATGCCGATGAGCACGAGCGGCACGGCGACAACGTGGAGCGCGAAAAATCGATTCAGCGTCGCATCGGAAATCGTGTAATCGCCCCGGATCCAGACGCCCAGGTCTTCGCCGATGATCGGCACCGCGGAGAACAGGTTGACGATGACCTGCGCTCCCCAGTACGACATCTGTCCCCAGGGAAGCAGATAGCCGAAGAACGCCTCGGCCATCAAGCAAAGATAGATGAAGCAGCCGAAGATCCAGGTGAGCTCGCGCGGCTTCTGGTAGCTCCCGTAGATCAGCCCGCGATACATGTGCAGGTAGACGACGATGAAGAACATCGATGCTCCCGTCGAATGCATGTAGCGGATGACCCAGCCCCACGAGACATCGCGCATGATGTATTCGACGGATTCGAACGCCTTCGCCGCATCCGGCTTGTAGCTCATCGTCAGGAAGATTCCGGTGACGATCTGAAGCACCAGCGTGAAGGCTGCCAGCGAGCCGAAGTAGTACCAGAAGTTGAAATTCTTCGGCGCGATGTACTTGCCCCACTGACTTTCCCACAGCGCAGTCAGCGGAAAGCGATCGTCGATCCAGGTCAATAGCTTTTGCATGGGTCGCGTCCCTTACGCGGGCTTCTGGTCGTCGCCGATCAAGATCCGAGTGTCGGACAGGTACTGATGAGGGGGCACGGGCAGGTTCGCCGGCGCGGGGACTCCGGAATAGACGCGGCCGGCGAGATCGAATTTCGACTGGTGGCACGGGCAGAAGAAGCCGCCGAGCCAATCTGCACCCAAGTCCGCCGGCGAAACCTCCGGCCGGAATGTCGGCGAGCACCCGAGGTGGGTGCAGATGCCGACGGCGATGAAGAGGTTGTCCTTGATCGACCGGTGCTCGTTCTTCGCGTAGGGCGGCTGGTCCGAGCGTTCCGACTTGGGGTCGAGAAGCTTCGGATCGAGCTTCGGGAGCGACGACAGCATCTGCGGCGTCCGGTTGATGACCCAGACCACTTTGCCGCGCCATTCGACGTCGATTTTCTGTCCAAGCTCCAGCTTCGCGATGTCGACCTGTACCGGAGCGCCGGCTGCCTTGGCCCGCTCGCTGGGGAAGAAGGACATGACGAATGGCGTCGCCGCCGCGACAGCCCCGATGCCCCCGACGACGCTCGTCGCGCCGATCAAAAACCTGCGCTTGCCCTTGTCGACCGCTGCTTCGTCCATGTCCGTCCCGAACAAACCCGTCGATTATAAAGGATTTGAAGCTCGATTCGAAATGGCAGCTCCACTCGGACGCCCGGTATACCCTGACGGCGGGCCGACAAAGGCGGAGCGGACGCCCGATAAGCGCTTCGCCGCGCCGCGAGCCCGATTGTCTATAATTATCAGTTTTCCCTGTTCGGCTCGATCATGCTCCGCCGCCTCTGGCTCATCTTCGCGCAGGCCGCAACGCTCTGCCTGGCGGCTCTCTTTGTCGTGACCACGTTGCGGCCGGACTTGATTCCCCACGCCGCCGATGAAAAGGGCGGTCCGGTCGTGCTGCTCCAGGAGACGTCGACTCCGGTATCGACGCCGAAGGTCGCGAGCTTCGCCGACGCCGCGAAGAAGGCGATGCCGTCGGTCGTCAACATCCTGACGAGCAAGGAGATGCGCCAGCGGAACCCGCTGGCGGACGATCCGCTCCTGCGTCGCTTTTTCCCGGAACTGGGAGAGCATCTTCCTCGGCAAAAGGCGACGAGCCTCGGCTCGGGCGTGATCGTCTCGACCGAAGGCTACGTGCTGACGAACAACCACGTGGTCGAGGGCGCCGAGGAAATCCAGATCATCCTGTCCGACGGACGTCGGCTGCGCGCCCACGTGCGCGGTACCGATCCCGAATCCGATCTCGCGGTGCTCAAGGCCGACGGCGAGAGCTTCCCCGCGATCACGTTCGGCACGCTCGACCGTGTTCAGGTCGGCGACTTCGTGCTCGCGATCGGCAATCCGTTCGGCTTCGGCAATACAGTGACGCTCGGAATCGTCAGCGCGCTGGGGCGAAACCACCTCGGCATCAATCGCTACGAAGACTTCATCCAAACCGACGCGGCCATCAACCCCGGCAATTCAGGAGGCGCGCTCGTCGATGCCGCCGGAAACCTGATCGGCATCAACAGCACGATCTATTCTCAATCGGGTGCTTCGATCGGGATCGGTTTCGCGATTCCCGTCTCGCTTGCGAGAACCGTGCTCGAGCAGATCATCAAGGACGGCAGCGTGACGCGGGGCTGGCTGGGCATCGAGCCTCAGGAAGTGACCACCGAGATCGCGCGCGCTCTTTCGCTCGATTCGCCGGCGGGCGTCCTCATTCGCGGCGTCGTTCGCAACGGTCCCGCCGATCGAGCCGGAATCCAGGGTCGCGACGTCGTGCTGGAAATCGACGGGAAGCCCACTCAGGACATCACGGTTTTGCTCTCACGCATCGCCGAGCTGCCGCCCGGCAACACGGTGAAATTGAAAGTCTGGCGCGAGCGCAAGCCGCAGGATGTCGATGTCGTCGTCGGCCGGCGGCCGCAAGTCATTCAAGCGCAGCAGTAAGGCGGCCTTCGCTGAACAGCCCGGACGTACGAGTCTTAGCCACAGATCCTCGCACAGCGTTCGTTTTGCCCGCCGTTGACCGGCAGGAAGCGCTGGGCCGCTCCCGAGATTCTGCGCTGATCAATCCGCCGAAGAGTAGATTTTCACTTTTCGGCGATGCTCTTACTTTTCCCCGATTGTCGTTGCGTCGGACGTCGTGCCGACGCTTTCGTCCGCAGGCCCAGTGACGAAGCGCGCCATCAGCAAGCCGAGCTCGTAGAGCAGCCAGAGCGGAACGGCCAGTAGCAGCTGCGATACGACGTCGGGCGGCGTGAAGATCGCGCCGAGGACGAACGCGCCGACGATGACGTAGGAGCGTATCGATCGAAGCTTCTCGAGCGAAACAATGCGCATCCGCACCAGTACGATCACGATGACCGGCACTTCGAACGTGACGCCGAACGCGACGAACATCGTCAGGACGAATGACAGGTACTTGTCGATGTCGGTCATCATCGTCACGCCTTCGGGCGCGTACGCCGCGAAGAACCCGAACGCGATGGGGAACACGAAGAAGTAGGCGAACGCCATCCCGATCAGAAAGAACACGACGCTCGAGACGATCACCGGCATCGCCAGGCGCTTTTCGTTCTGGTAGAGCCCAGGCGCGACGAACGCCCAGGCCTGCCAGAGGACGTAGGGAAGCGCGATCACGAACGCCGCCATCAGCGTCACTTTGAGGGGGACGAAGAATGTTCCGGTCACATCGGTCGCGATCATCGTCGCGCCCTTGGGCAATACCCGGAGCAGCGGAGCCGCCAGAACGGCGTAGATATTCTTCGCCCAGGGAACCAGGCACAGCAGCACGATCACGACGGCGGCGATCGAGCGCACGAGCCGCGCCCGCAGCTCGATCAGGTGCGAGAAGAAGGTTTCCTGCGGGGCGTCCGCCGAATCGGGTTCGCTCATCGCGCTGTCTCGTCGACGATCGGTGCGTGCTGCGGATGACCGCCGACCGAGCCGGTCGAGGTCAACCCCGTTCGAAGCCGGGGAGCGACGCTTGCCGCGGAGCTTCCCCGGTCGTCGCATTGCCAGCCGGCTGCTCGGGATGCGCGGATGGCATCGAAGAAGGCGGCGCCGGCTCGGCGCTCGACGCGCCTGCGGCAGCGTTGAGATCGGACTCGACCGCCTTCACGCTCGATTCGACGTCCCGGGCGGCCGCCGACACCGACGATTCGAAGCTCGTCGCTGCGGTCTGCACTTCGGTCTGCAGCTTCTTCAGCTCTTCGAGCGCCAGCTCGCGATTGATGTCCGCCTTCACCTCGGAGACATAGCGCTGCAGGCGGCCGAACAAATGGCCGAGCGTGCGGGCGGTCTTAGGCAGCTTCTCCGGACCGAGGACGATCAGCGCCACGACGGCGATGACCATGATCTCGCTGATGCCAACGTCAAACATGAGCGCGCGTTCTCTTGATCAGCATCCGCGACGAGGGCGATCGACGGCCTTCGCCGTACAGCGGTCAACCCTGCTGCGCCCTCTCCTTCTTCACTTCGCCTTCGATCGTCGTTCCGCCGATCTTGGCCGGAGGAGCGTCGGCCTCCTTCGCCGCATTCGACGCGTCCTCGGCGCCCTTCACGCCTTCCTTGAAGCCTTTGACCGCGCCGCCGAGGTCCTGACCGATGTTGCGCAGCTTCTTCGTTCCGAAGATCAGCAACACCACCACCAGAACGATCAGCCAGTGCCAGATGCTCATCGAGCCCATGCGATTCTCCTTCCGTGCGTGTCAGTGGCGCCCGGCCGCCCGAAGTCACTGACACCCTCCTCGGGGGCAGCGAACAAAGCGAGCTTGGGGGGACGTTTCATCCTAGTTGGCGTTGGGGGGAAGCATGCGGCCGAGCGGCGTCGGGCCGCCGAGCACGTGTACATGCACATGCATCACGTCTTGCCGCCCGATGCGACCGGAATTGACGATCGTCCGGAAGCCGTCGGGCGAGCCTTGCTCGCGCGCCAGTCGGCCGGTCAACGCCAGCATCCGGCCCAGGACAGGGGCGTCCTCCATTGTCGCTTCGCTGAGCGACGAGATATGCCGCTTCGGAATCAGCATGAAATGTGTCGGCGCGAGCGGATGGATGTCGTGGAAGCCGAGAATCTCGTCATCCTCGTACACCTTTCGCGACGGGATCTCGCCGCGAACGATCTTGCAGAAAATGCAATCCTGCATCATCCCTCTCCGTCTATGTTCGACGCCGAGCGGTGGGGCGAGTTCGATTGGGTTTTACGGGACGCCTTCTCGGCGAGACCCGGAACCCCCTCGCGCCGGCTAAGCTCGGCCAAGACGTCCTCCGGGCCCAATCCGTGCCGCGCGAGCAGCACGAGGCAGTGAAACCACAAATCCGCGACTTCGGCGGTGATACGGAGTTTATCACCGTCCTTCCCGGCCATGACCGCCTCGGTCGCCTCCTCGCCGATCTTCTTCAGGATCGCATCGTCGCCTTTCGCGAACAGCCCGGCGACGTAGGAGGTCGATGGGTCTCCGCCCTGTCGCGACCGGATCGTCGCCGCCAGCCGTTCGAGGATCGCCGAAGCGTCAGGCGCCGAGTCAGCCATCGCCGTAAATCGTCCGCGGATCTTTGATCACCGCCTCGTCGACGACCCAGCGATCGCCCTCGAGGCGCTGGAAGAAGCAGCGTTCGCGTCCGGTATGGCAGGCGATGCCGCCGGTCTGCTCGACTTCGAGCAGTATCGCGTCGCTGTCGCAATCGAGCCTGATTGCGCGGACCTTCTGGACATGCCCGGATTCTTCGCCCTTGCGCCAGAGGCGGCGGCGCGAGCGAGACCAATAGTGCGCCTCGCCGGTTTCGGCGGTTTGGGCCAGCGCTTCGCGGTTCATCCAGGCGAGCGTCAGGACTTTGCCCGAACGGGCCTCCTGCGCAATTGCGGCTACGAGGCCGTCGGCGGACCACTGCACTTGATCGAGCCAATCCGTCATAGGTTCTTGGAGCGTCCCGAACATCGAGGGACTTGAGTGTTCGTCCGTTGCGCCGGGTTCGTCAAGTTGTCCGCTACGTGCCGCCGTTTATGGGCCCCTTCAGCCTCCGAAACAGCTTTGGTTGCGCGCATCATCTTGTCGGCCTCATTGCGTCGACGAGCCTAGTCGCACCCCCATGCTACCTGCCGCATGCGGCCCCCAGCTTTCTGGCTCACGCCGCTGCTTCCTGGCTCACGTGCGCACCTCGATTCCGGCGGCCGCCATCGCCGCCTTGGCTTCCAAGACCGTGAATTCGCCGTAATGGAAGATGGAAGCGGCAAGAACGGCATCCGCGCCGCCACGAACAATGCCGTCGACCAGATCCTGCAGCGAGCCGACGCCACCCGAGGCAATGACTGGCACATCGACGGCGTCGACCACTGCCCGGGTCAATGCAAGGTCGAATCCCGTCTTCGCGCCGTCACGATCCATGCTGGTCAGCAGGATTTCGCCCGCACCCCGCGCGACGACCTCGCGTGCCCATTTCACCGCATCGAGGCCGGTGGCCGTCCGTCCGCCGTGGGTATAGACCTGCCACGTGTCGGCGCCGGAAGCTTTGGCGTCGATCGCGGCGACGATGCATTGCGCGCCGTAGTGTCCCGCAGCCGCGTCGAAGAGGGCAGGATTTGCGACGCCGGCGGTGTTGATGCTGACCTTATCCGCGCCTGCGTTCAGCAGCGCGCGAATATCTTCGACCGTATTCACGCCGCCGCCGACGGTGAGCGGGATGAAGACTTGATCGGCCACCGCTTCGATCATCTGATAAAGAAGGCCCCGGGTCTCGATGCTCGCACGGATGTCGAGGAACGCCAGCTCGTCTGCTCCTTCGCTGTCGTAGCGGCGCGCGATTTCGACAGGATCGCCGGCATCGCGGAGATTGACGAAGTTCACGCCTTTGACGACCCGCCCACCGGCGACGTCGAGGCAGGGAATGATGCGTTTGGCGAGTCCCATGGCGATTCGAGCGGGCTATTCGTCGTTGCCGCAGGCGCGGGAACGACGGTCGCGATGCACTCGGAATTTCAGCCGCCCTTCGCCGCCTTCATCGCCGCTTTGAAATCGAGCGTGCCTTCGTAAAGCGCACGCCCGGCGATTGCGCCGATGATGCCTTCTTTTTCGAACGGGCAGAGATCCTTGATATCCTGAAGCGATGCAATGCCGCCCGAGGCGATCACGGGAATCTTGAGCTCGCGTGCAAGCTTCACGGTCGCCTCGATATTGACGCCGGTCAGCATTCCGTCGCGGCCGATATCGGTGTAGATGATCGCCTCGACACCGTAGTCTTCGAATTTCTTGGCGAGGTCGACGACGTCGTGGCCCGTCATCTTCGACCAGCCGTCGGTCGCGACTTTGCCCTCTCGCGCATCGAGACCGACCATGATGTGCCCGGGGAACGCGTAGCACGCATCGTGGAGGAAGCCGGGATTCTTCACCGCGGCGGTACCGATGATTACGTAGGTAATTCCGTCATCGAGATAACGCTCGATCGTATCGAGATCGCGGATGCCGCCGCCGAGCTGAACCGGGATTTCTTCGCCGATCACGCTGACAATCTCGCGGATCGCGAGCTCGTTCTTCGGAACGCCGGCCACGGCGCCGTTCAAATCGACGAGATGCAAACGTTCGGCGCCAAGCTCCAGCCAGTGCTGCGCCATCGCCGCCGGATCCTCGGAGAACACGGTGGCCGAGTGCATCTCCCCCTGCTTGAGACGCACGCAGTGCCCGTCCTTGATGTCGATCGCGGGGATGATCTGCATGAATGGTGGAACGGCGGAGAGAGAGCGATACGCAGAAGCAAAACCGAAGTGGTTCAGTCGCGTCCGTCCCAGGCAACGAAGTTGGCGAGCAGTTGCAGCCCTGCGCGGTGACTTTTTTCCGGATGGAATTGCGTCGCGAAGATATTAGCCCGGCCGATCGCGCAAGTAAACGCCGTCGGGTACTCGGTTATTCCGGCGGTGACGTCGGCGTCGGCGGGATGCGGATGATAGCTGTGCGCGAAGTAGAAGCGCGCACCGTCTTCGATCCCCGACCACAGCGGATGCCTGCGCATCTGGCAGACCGGGCTCCACCCCATGTGCGGAACCTTAAGACGAGCTCCCGACGGCAATGACATTTTTTCGTCACGAAAGCGATCGACCGTTCCGCTCAGGACGCCGAGCCCCTGCGTCGGCCCCTCCTCGCTCGTCTCGAATAGCATTTGCATTCCTAAGCATATGCCAAGAAAGGGTCTTGTGCGGCTCGCTTCGACGACCACGTCGCGCAGGCCGCTGTCGTCGAGACTCCGCATGCAGTCGGGCATTGCACTCTGACCGGGCAGCACGACACGCTCGGCTTCGCGGATCCGGTCGGGATCGTCGCTGACCGTGATCGTGCGATCGGGAGCCACGAAACGCAGCGCTTTGGCGACCGAGCGCAAATTGCCCATCCCATAGTCGACGACCGCGATATCGGTCATCCGTTCTCCTCGCGTTACAGCGTGCCTTTGGTCGACGGAATGACGCCGACGGCGCGCGCATCATGAGAGGCCGCCATCCGCAATGCCCGGGCGAACGCCTTGAATACCGTTTCCGCCTGATGATGCGCGTTCTCGCCGCGAAGGTTGTCGATGTGCAGCGTCACCAACGCATGATTGACGAAGCCCTGGAAGAATTCATGCGTGAGATCGACGTCGAACGCGCCGATCATCGCCCGCGCGAACGGCACGTGGAACTCGAGCCCGGGACGCCCGGAGAGATCGATGACCACGCGCGACAACGCCTCGTCGAGCGGCGCGTATGCGTGCCCGAATCGGACCAGCCCCGCCTTGTCGCCGAGCGCCCGCGCGACCGCTTGGCCCAGCGTGATGCCGACATCCTCGACGGTATGGTGCGCATCGATGTGAAGGTCGCCTTCGGCGCGCACGACGAGGTCGAACATCCCGTGCCGGGCGAGTTGATCGAGCATGTGATCGAGAAACGGCACGCCGGTCGCAAGCTCCGCCTTGCCGGCTCCGTCGAGGTTGATCTCGACCGATATCCGGGTCTCTTTGGTGTTGCGATCGACCTTGGCGACGCGCGACGCGGTTGTCATGGCGCTAACGAATCGTTTGCAACGCTTCGATCAATGCGTCCATTTCCATCGAGCTGCCGACGGTGATACGCAGGCAGTTTTCGAGAAGCGGATGCGAACCGTGCATATTCTTCACCAGAATTCCCGCAGCCTTGAGGTGGGCATAGGTATGCGTCGCGTCCGGAAAACGCGCGAGGACGAAGTTTGTTTCCGATGGATAGGTCTCGATGCCGGGCATCGACGCCAGTACCTCGTTGAGGCGAAACCGCTCTGCCTTGATCTTCGCCACCTGGTCGGCGTAGAGCGCCGTCTCCGAAAGCAGAATCGGTACCGCGGCTTGCGTCAAAGCGTTGACATTATACGGCGGGCGCAGCTTGTTCAATTCCGTCGTCCACTCGGGAGTTGCTACGCCATATCCGAGGCGCAGGCCCGCCATTCCGATCTTCGACAGCGTGCGCACGACCATGAGGTTCGGCATCGCGCCGACGCGGGACAAGAAGCTCGCATCGGCATAGGCGTGGTACGCCTCGTCGACGACGACGAGCCCGGGCGCCAAGCGGAGGATTTCTTCGATTTCCGCGGCGGGCCAAAGATTGCCCGTCGGATTGTTCGGATAGGCGAGAAAGACGAGCGACGGCCGCTCGCGTTCGATCGCAGCGCGCATCGCATCCATGTCGAGCGCGAACGTCGGCTTGAGCGGCACGCTCACGTAACGCAGCCCGGCGTAGAGCGAGCACAGTCGATACATGACAAACGAAGGCTCGGGGACCAGCAGCGACGCGCCGGGCTTCGCCACTGCGGACACGACAAGCTGAATCAGCTCATCGGATCCGTTCCCGACAATGAGTCCAAGGTCCGAAGGAACGGCAAGTGCGGTCCGCAGCGATTCCTTCAGCGCTTCAGCGCCACCGTCGGGATAGCGGTTGATCGGCACTGATGTGAGCGCCTCGGCGAGCTTGGAGCGAACCGCCTCGGGCAGCGAAAACGGATTCTCCATCGCGTCGAGCTTGATCATGCCGTCGGCTTTCGCCACGGGATAGGCGCCCAGCGCGCGGATTTCCGGGCGAATCGTCCCGGCGACGAATTCGGCTGCCGCTCGCGTCACTGCTCGTCCCGAGTACGGTAGAGCGCGCTTTCCGCATGAGCTCGCAGCCCCTCGCCCAGCGCCAGCGTCGCGGCCGTTTGGCCGAGAGTCCGCGCGGCCTCGCGCGAGACATCGAGCACGCTGGAGCGCTTCTGGAAATCGTAGACGCCGAGCGGCGAGGAGAAGCGCGCTGTGCGCCCCGTCGGCAGCACGTGATTCGGCCCCGCGCAATAGTCACCCAGCGCTTCCGACGAGCTGTGGCCCATGAAAATCGCACCGGCGTGACGAATCTTCGGAAGCAGCGACGACGGCTCGTCGACGGCCAGCTCCAGATGCTCCGGGGCGATCCGATTCGCGATCGCGCAGGCCTCGTCGAGATCGCGAACCTTGATCAACGCCCCGCGGCGGGCGAAAGCGGCTGCGATGATGGATTGCCTCGGCATCGCCACGATCTGCCGCGCCGCGCTCGCGGCGACCGCGTCGAGCAACGCCGCGTCAGGTGAGACCAGGATCGCCTGCGCCATCTCGTCATGCTCCGCTTGCGCGAACAGATCCATGGCCACCCAATCCGGGTTTGCAGTCGCGTCGGCGATCACCAGGACCTCGGACGCGCCGGCGATCATGTCGATGCCGACCGCACCGAACACTCGCCGCTTCGCCGCTGCGACGTATGCATTTCCCGGCCCGCAGATCTTGTCGACGCTCGGAACCGTTTCGGTGCCATACGCGAGAGCAGCGATGGCTTGCGCGCCGCCGATAGCGAAAGCGCGCGAAACGCCGGCGAGATGCGCGGCAGCGAGGACCAATGGATTGCGGGTGCCGCCTGGTGTCGGGCAGACCATCACGATCTCCGCGACACCGGCGATGCGCGCAGGAACGACATTCATCAGCACCGACGATGGATACGCAGCCTTGCCGCCAGGCACGTAGACGCCGACGCGATCGAGCGGCGTTACGCGTTGACCGAACTCGCTGCCGTCCGCATCGCGGTGCGACCACGACACGAGTTTCTGACGCTCGTGAAATGCCTCGATACGCGTCGCGGCGGTGCGCATCGCGTCGCGCTGCACGCCGGGCAGAGCGTCGTACGCCTGCCGCATCTCGCCGTCGGCGATCTCGAGCGACCTGACCGACGCAGCGTTCACGCCATCGAACTTTGCCGTGTATTCGAGGAGCGCGGCGTCGCCGCGAGCGCGAACGTCGGCAATGATCCGCATCGCCGCACTTTCGATCTCGGCGTCCTGCGCCGATTCGAAAGCCGTCAGCTCGAGGAGCTCACGATCGAAGCCCGGGACGCTCGCGTCGAGGCGTCGAATACGAAGTCCGACATCGCTCATGACACTGAGCCTCTGCGGGCGGCGACTGCCTCGCGCAAGGCATCGAGCAGGGGCTGGACCGATTCGCGCTTCAATTTCAGCGACGCCGGATTGACGATCAGTCTTGCGCTGATCGGCACGATATCCTCGACGACGACAAGATCGTTTGCTTTGAGCGTATTGCCCGAGCTCACGAGGTCGACGATCGCGTCGGCAAGGCCGGCGAGCGGGGCGAGCTCCATCGAGCCATAGAGCTTGATCAGATCGACGTGCATACCCTTTGCGCCGAAATGCTCGCGCGCCGTCTTCACGTACTTGGTCGCGACTCGGATGCGAGCGCCGCGCTGAACGGTCCCGGCCCAGTCGAATCCGCGCTTGGTCGCAACCGCCATCCGGCAGCGAGCGATCTCGAGATCCAGCGGCTGATACAGTCCTTCGCCCCCTTGCTCGAGCAACACGTCTTTGCCGGCAACGCCGACATCGGCAGCGCCATGCGCGACGTACGTCGGGACGTCGGATGCGCGAACGATCACTAAATGCAGGTCGGGCCGGTTGGTGCTGATGATCAGCTTCCTGGAAGACTCCAGGTCTTCCGAGGGAACGATATCGACGGCAGCGAGCAGCGGCAACGCTTCGTCGAAGATGCGCCCTTTGGAAAGGGCAAGATTCAGCGTGGGCGGCATGGCGTCGAGCATTCTACCGAAGGGCCGGGATGCACTGCGTCGATCACTGTCTTGCGGTACGCGCCGAAATCGGAGGCAGCGCGTCGCCGCTGGCTCGGAACGGATTGATATCGATGCCGCCGCGGCGCGTGAACCTGGCGTAGACCGAGAGCGATTCCGGCTGGCAGCGCCGCCACACGTCGCAAAAGATTCGCTCGACGCAATGCTCGTGAAATCCGGGATGGCGCCGAAACGACACCAGGTAGCGAAGCAACGAAGCACGATCGATGCGCGCGCCGCGATACGCGAGTTGGACACTGGCATAGTCGGGTTGTCCGGTCACCGGGCACACCGATCGGAAAAGCCGCGTGCAGAGCGTTTCGTCGACGACAGCGCCGCGTGCCGTCAAGGCTTCGGGAACCGGGTGGTCGTCGGTGGGCCTGAGCGTGAGATCGTCGAGGTTATCGCCCGCGAGCTCGCCGCGCGGCATGCCGTCGAATCGAGAGGGAGGCGTCAAGATCGCTTCCACCGGAGCGTCGGTCGCCGAAGAGAGATCGCGCCTCAAGATCGCGGCGACTTCGGCTTCGGATGCGAACGGCGTCATGTTGAACGCCGTCAAGTAGAGTTTCATCGACTTCGATTCGATGAGTCTCGGCGACGTTGCCGGCACTCGAAACTCGGCAATCGCCACTTTCGGCTTTCCGGAAGGATCGAGCCAGCTCAATTCGTAGGCGGTCCACAAGTCGACGCCGTCGAACGGCATCGTCTCCAGGTCGAGCTCCGCCCGCTGCTCCGCCCGCTCGACAGCGAAAAGAAGTCCGCTGTCGTAGCGGTCCGAGTATTCGGTCGGGCGACCGAGCGGCGAGCGGTCCAGATCGGTCACGAATCTCTACTCGATACGACGAATCTGCGCCCCGAGCTCCGAAAGCTTTTCCTCGATTCGCTCGTAGCCGCGATCGAGATGGTAGATGCGGTCGATCGTCGTCGCGCCCTCCGCCATCAGTCCGGCGATAACGAGGCAAGCCGACGCTCTGAGATCGGTCGCCATCACGCTCGCTCCGGTGAGCTTCGAGACGCCGCGCACGATTGCGGTATTGGCTTCGACTTCGATCTCGGCGCCGAGGCGCACGAGCTCTTGTACGTGCATCATCCGATTCTCGAAGATCGTTTCGGTCAGCAGCGTGGTACCTGACGCGCGCGTTGCGACCGCCATCACTTGCGCTTGCATGTCGGTCGGGAATCCGGGATAGGGCGCGGTTCGGACATTGAAGGGCGCGAGCTCACCGCGGCGGGCAACGCGGATGACGTCGCCATCGACGCCAATCTGCGCCCCCGCCTCGGTCAGCTTGCCCAACACGGATTCGAGCGTATCGGCCTGCGCTCCCTTGATCGCCGCGTCGCCGCCCGCCGCGACGATCGCCGCCGCAAAAGTGCCGGTTTCGATGCGGTCGGGCATGATCTCGTGCGTCGCGCCATGCAGGCGCTCGACGCCTTCGATGACGATGCGATCGGTCCCGGCGCCAGAAATCTTAGCGCCCATCGCAACAAGGCAGCGGGCAAGATCGGCGACTTCCGGCTCACGGGCCGCGTTCTCGAGCGTCGTCGTGCCGCTGGCCAGCGTGGCCGCCATCAACAGATTCTCGGTCCCCGTCACGGTGACGACATCGAACACGAAATGCGTGCCGACGAGCCTCGGCGAGCGGGCGCTGATATAGCCGTGCTCGAGGTCGACTTCCGCACCCATCGCGACCAGGCCTTTGACATGCTGGTCGACCGGGCGCAGGCCGATCGCGCAGCCGCCGGGAAGCGAAACGCGCGCTTCGCCGCATCGAGCCAGGAGCGGACCGAGCGCGAGAATGGAAGCGCGCATCGTCTTCACGAGCTCGTACGGCGCCAACGGCCAGTCTATTCGCTTCGCGTCGAGCGATACCGTGCCCGGAGGGCTGGTGTCATGCGCCACGCCCATCTGCGCGAGCAAGGTCTGCATCGTTCGCACGTCCCTGAGACGCGGAACGTTGGTGAGCACCAAAGGCTCGTCGGTCAGCAGCGCAGCACACAGGATAGGCAGCGCCGCATTCTTCGCGCCGGAAACCCTCACTTCGCCGACCAGCCGACGGCCACCTTCGATCAACAGCTTGTCCATGTCAGTGGCGCCCGGCCGCCCGAAGCCACTGACACGCCCCCTCCGGGGGCAGCGAGCAAAGCGAGCTTGGGGGCTGTTTCATTTCACGGCTTTTGCAGGGCAGCCCATTGAATGGGCGTCAGCGTGGTCATCGAAAGCGCATGGATCTCTTCGCGCATTCGGTCGCCGAGCGCTCGGTATACGAGCTGATGCTGACGAACCTTGGACAATCCTTCGAATTCCCGACTGACGATCACGGCCTCCCAATGCTGGCCGTCGCCGCGGACCGCGACATGGTCGCAGGCGATTCCGCTTTCGATCGAAGCTTTGATGGAGTCGGGCGTGGCCATGGCGTTTCCTTTGCGGCAATGAATTCGGCGGCCGTTTTGTGCGCTCGTTGGCTGGCGCCCGACGAGCCGCGTCCTCCTCCACAATGCTGCCCTGCGGGCATCGCCCGCGCGGCGATAAGTCTTCGGACGCCCTTTGCATCGACCTGCTAGTGGCGAAGCTTCCAGCCTCTGCGCAGTAGCGCGAGCGTCAAGGTCGACAGAAGAATCGCGCAACAGGCAACGATGCCGAGCGAGAGCGACGGCGCTACGTCGGACAGTCCGAAAAAGCCGTAGCGGAAGCCGTCAATCATATAGAAGAAAGGATTGGCGCGCGACAGCGATTGCCAGAACGGCGGCAACGAGTGGATCGAATAGAAAACGCCGGAAAGAAAAGTGAGCGGCGTGATCAAGAAATTCTGGAACGCGGCGAGCTGATCGAACTTGTCCGCCCAGATGCCGCCGATCAACCCGAGCGTGCCGAGGATCGCGCTGCCGAGAAATGCGAACGCGAGCGCCCAGAAAGGGTGCGGCATCGCGATCAGCTCGGGGACGAAGAACAACGTCACCAGAAATACGCCGAGCCCGACGACGAGTCCGCGAACCATCGCGCCCAGAACGTACGCGGCGAAAAAATCGCCCGGCGAGAGCGGCGGCAGCAGCATGAAGATCAGGTTGCCGGTGATCTTCGACTGGATCATCGACGACGAGCTGTTGGCGAATGCGTTCTGCAGCACCGACATCATGACCAGTCCAGGCACCAGGAACGCCGTGTAGCCCACTTCGCCGCCGAACACGGATACGCGGGACGAAAGCACGTGCGAGAAGATCAGCAGATAGAGGAGCGCGGTCATCACCGGCGCCAGAATCGTCTGGAATGCGACCTTCCAGAAGCGCAGCAGCTCCTTGTAGAGCAACGTCAACCAACCGGCGCCAGCGATGCGCATCATGACGGAGAGAACGGCGATGCCTTGCCGCCCTTCATTCGCGGCCTCCATTACCACCTCGATAGTTCGAATTTCGAGCTGTCGGCCGCCCCTCAATTGCGCGGCACCGCCGCCCGTCGGGCCTAGGCTTCGCCTTGCCGCGCTTCATTCGCGCCTCCACCACCACCTCGATAGTTCGAATTTCGAGCTGTCGGCCGCCCCTCAATTGCGCGGCACCGCCGCCCGTCGGGCCTAGGCTTCGTCTTGCCGCGCTTCATTCGCGCCCCGCACTCATGATGCTCAGGAAGACCTGTTCGAGGTCGGTCTCTTCCAGCGCCAACTCGTCGATGGCGATCCCTTCGACGCGGAGAGCCGCGAGCAGCGACTCGAGCTGGGCGTAGTTGTCTACGCCGAGAACGAAAACATGGGCATCGCGATGCAGGACGCGCGATTGCCAGTCGCTCGGAATGCGCTCGGCAGCCAGCCGCACGGTCAAGCCGCTGATGCGAGCGAGCAGATTGCGGGTCGTGTCGAGAGCGACAACCTTCCCGGCCTTGAGCATCGCGATCCGGCCGCAGAGCGCTTCGGCCTCCTCGAGATAGTGCGTCGTCAGGATGATCGTGTGCCCGTCGCGGTTCAGCTTGCGAATGAACGCCCACAGGCTCTGCCGGAGCTCGACATCCACGCCTGCGGTCGGCTCGTCGAGCACGATGACCGGCGGCTTGTGGACGAGCGCTTGACCGACCAGCACGCGCCGCTTCATCCCGCCCGACAGCGAGCGCATGTTGGCGTTGGCTTTGGACGAGAGGTCGAGGTGATGGAGCAGCTCATCGATCCAGGCGTCGTTGTTGCGAATGCCGAAGTAGCCCGACTGAATCCGCAGCGTCTCGCGCACCGAGAAGAATGGATCGAAAACGAGCTCCTGCGGGACCACGCCCAAGGCCCGTCGCGCGCTTCGATAGTCCGTCACCACGTCGTGGCCGCGAATTTTCGCGGTGCCGGCGTCGGCGCGCGTGAGACCCGCGAGAATCGAGATCAGCGTTGTCTTCCCGGCGCCGTTCGGACCGAGCAGACCGAAGAACTCCCCTTCCGCGACGGCCAGATCGACACCGGCAAGGGCTTGGACATTGCCGAAGCGCCTGGCGAGACGGATGACTTCGACGGCCGGAGACAAGGTGGGAGCTGGACTTCGTTGCTCTGCGAACAGCTGGCTCTGCGGCCAAGATCGGACGGCTGCGAATCGGGTCCTAGTTGACGAGTATCTGGTCGACGCCGTAGAGGTCGGCCAGCGCAACGAGGGCCGGAGGAATGTTCACGAATTGAAGCGGCGCTTTTTCTTCCGCCGCTCGTCGCTTCAGCGCCACCAGGACCGCGACCGCCGCCGAATCGATGGCATCGACATCGGTCAGATCGACTTCTCCGCGCGTCGGCAATGCCATCCGGCGCGCGAGTTCGAGCACTGCGCCCGCATTCTTGAACGTGAGCGCTCCGGCGTAGGTCCAGCGACGGTTGTCCGGGTCCGATACGAAGGCAGCCCCGGTTTCGTCGTCTTCGCGCTCGGGCGTCATTTCGCCGCGACGCCGCGATTTCGGTCGGAAAGCGTTTTGATCAAGCCGTCGATGCCGCCGGTCTTCACCTGCTCGTTGAACTCGTCCCGGTAGTTGGTGACGAGCGAAACGCCACCGACGACGACGTCATAGCATTTCCAACTGTCTCCTTGCTTCTCCAGGCTGTAATCCATCTGGACCGGACTCCCCGTCGATCGCATGACTTGCGTACGCACAGTCACTTCGGTGTCATTCGGGTTCATGCGCAGCGGTTTGAAGTCGATGGTCTGATCGCGATATTGATTGAGCGCGCTCGAGTAGGTGCGGACCAGCAGCGTGCGGAACTCGTCGGTCAGTCGCTTCTGCTGATCCGGCGTCGCGGCGCGCCAATTCTTGCCGAGCGCGAGAGCGGTCATTCGCGCGAAATCGAAGTGTCCGAGCAGCTTGCTCTCCAACACCTCGCGAATGCGCGCCTGATTGCCCTGCTGGATCGCCGGGTCGGATTTGATCGTGGCGATAATGTCCGTGGTCACGCGTTTGACCAGCGCGTCGGGCGCTTCCTGCGCAAGCGCGCTCCGGGCGCCCATCAGCAGAATCGAACCCGCAAGAAATGCCGGAACGACGCCGGCCCAAAAGCGATGAATGAAAAAGCGCATTGACTATTCCTCGGCTTCGGGCGGCGGCTTCCCGTCGTAGACCAGATAGCGGCGCCGTTGCAAGTAAGCGTTGCGAATGAAGACGTAGCGATCGATCGCCGCCGTCTCGACCAATTTGCCGGGTTCCAAAGCCTGCGCGCGAAGATCGAGCGCGCCCAACCCGTAGAGCGTGTTCCTGAGCGGCACGTTGCCGATGTAACCGACCGGGCCGACGTAAAGGCGAACGATCGCGCCGGTCCCGTCGCGAATGGTCGTCGGGCCCAAGAACGGGATGAACAGATAAGGCCCCTGCTCCGCACCCCATACGCCGAACGTCTGCCCGAAATCCTCGTTGCCGCGCTCGATTCCCATTTCCGACGCGAGATCGAAGATGCCCAGCAACCCGAAGCCGGTGTTGAGGATCACTCGCCCCATGTCGTTGTTGAACTTCTCCGGCTTTCCTTGCAGTGCGTCGTTGACGACGGAGATCATGTCCTCGATGTTCTGGTAGAAGTTGGACACGCCCTGCCGAATCGGGAGCGGCACGAAATCGACATACGCCTGGACAAAAGGTTTCACGACCGCGGTATCGACCGCATCGTGAAATTGATAGGCCGCGCGATTCATGGGCTCGAACGGGTCGACGCGCGATTGCGTCGTCGCGCAGCCGGCGAGAGTGAGCGTCAATAGCGCAATCGCCACCGACGCCTTCGAACGCTCAACGAAGCTCATAGGATCTCACTTTCCTGCAGTGGATGCCCCGGACGCGGGGGGTGCCGCCGACGCAGTCGCCGGCATGGAGCCCGAGGACCCGGACACCGGCGCCGCATTCGAAGATGCTTTGTCCAGAAAAAACTGCCCGATCAATTTCTCGAGGATCACTGCCGATTGCGTCTTGGTAATCGTCCCGCCGTCCTCGAGCATCTTCGTGTCGCCGCCTGCGTCGAGGCCGATGTAAACCTCGCCCAGGAGGCCCGACGTCAGGATCGACGCGATCGTATCGGCCGTGAACTGAAAGCCTTGATCGACCTTGATCGTGACGACTGCTTGATAAGTGCCGGGATCGAGCCTGATTCTCTCGACGCGACCGACAACGACGCCCGCCGCTTTCGCCGGCGCTCTGAGCTTCAGGCCGCCGATATTGTCGAACCGAGCCTCGAGGTGATACCCCGGGGCCGACGCGAATGTCATCAGGTTTCCGACTCTGAGCGCGAGGAACAGAATCGCCGCAACGCCGATCGCCACGAAGATGCCGACCCACAAGTCGAGCGTCGCCCGGGAGGTGCTCATAGGTGTATCCCCACGCTTGCGGCTGCACCGCGTCTCATCGGATGCCTCTGAACATGAAGACGGTAAGGACGAAGTCGAGCGCGAGAATCGCGAGGGAGCTCTCGACCACCGTCCTTGTCGTCGCCGTGGACACGCCTTCGGCGGTTGGCTTCGCGGAGTAGCCCTCGAACACCGCGATCAAGCTGACGGCGACACCGAAAACGATGCTCTTGATCATTCCGTTGACGATGTCGAAGCGAAAATCGACGGCCGCTTGCATGTTGCCCCAGAATGCGCCGGGATCGATTCCGATCAGCCTGACCCCCACCAGGTACGCGCCGAACACGCCGAGCGTCGAGAAGAGGGCCGCCAAGAGCGGCATCGAGATCACGCCACCCCAGAAGCGCGGCGCGACGACCCGCGCGAGAGGATCGACCGCCATCATCTCCATCGCAGAGAGCTGCTCGGTCGCCTTCATCAGGCCGATTTCCGCCGTGATCGCGCTCCCGGCGCGGCTCGCGAACAACAGGCCCGCGACCACCGGACCAAGCTCGCGCACGAGCGAGAGTGCCACGAGCACACCGAGCGATTCGTCCGCGCCATAGCGTTGCAGCACATCGTAGCCTTGCAGCGCCAGGACCATCCCGACGAAGAGCCCCGACACGAGAATGATCACCAGCGAGAGGACGCCCGAGAAATAGATCTCGCGCAAGGTCAAATGCAGGCGCGCGAAAGCCTGCGGCGAATGCGCGATCACCGAGACCCAGAATCGGGTCGCGTAGCCGAGACGGCCGATGGCGTTGGTCGCCCCCGCCCCCAAGCGTCGCAGCACGCTCGCGCTTCCGCTCACGACGCTAGGCATTGGCAAAAAGCTCCGACTGATACGGCAGCGCGCGATAGTGGAAAGGGACGGGGCCGTCGGGTTGCCCGTCGACGAACTGGCGCACGAACGCGTCGTTCGATGCGCGCACCTCGGCCGGCGTGCCCTGCGCGATGATCCGACCTTCGGAAACGAAGTAGAGATAATCGACGATCTTCAGCGACTCGTAGACGTCGTGCGTGACCACCACCGACGTGATTCCCAGCGCATCGTTCAATCGGCGGATCAGCTGGCCGACGACGCCCAGGGAGATCGGGTCGAGGCCGGCGAAGGGCTCGTCGTACATGACCAGCATCGGATCGAGTGCAATGGCACGGGCGAGCGCAACGCGGCGCGCCATCCCGCCGGAAAGCTCCGAGGGCATCAGGCGAGCCGCGCCGCGAAGTCCGACGGCATGGAGCTTCATCAGCACCAGATCGCGAATGAGCTCCTCGGGAAGGTCGGTATGCTCGCGCAGCGCGAACGCGATATTCTCGTAGACCGTCATGTCGGTGAACAGCGCGCCGAACTGGAACAGCATCCCGAACGTTCTGCGCATCGCGTAGAGCGCTTCGCGATCGAGGTCGGGCACCGATTTGCCGGCGACGACGACCCGCCCCGATTGCGGTTTCAGCTGTCCCCCGATCAGCCGGAGGATGGTCGTCTTTCCGCAGCCCGAGCCGCCCATGATGGCGACGACCTTGCCCTGCGGGATCTTCATCGAGACGCCGTTCAGCACCGGGCGCCTGCGGTCGTAACCGAAGGTCACGTCGGCCAGTTCAACGGCTAAGCTTGGCTGGCCGGCGGTGGCGGGCGACGCCGGCGCGGAAATCTCGGACATGCGGAACGATAGCGGGCAGTGAGTTGTTCACTACGGCGGACCGGGATTGTAGCGCGAATGAAGCGCGGCAAGGCGCACATCCGCTCTAGCGTTTGGCCGTCCATCCTTGGAGCAATCGCCGCTCCGCCAGCGCGAGATTCTCGGGGCGGCCCAAGAGCACGACGACGTCGCCGACTTCGAATACCCAATCGGGCCCGGGGCGCTGCGACCGTGCGCCCTTGCGGCGAACTCCGCTGACTTCGACCAGGTCGTCGAGCTTGAGCGTCGCAAGCGTATTGCCTGCCGCGAAGGCACGATCAGGCAGATGCACCGTATGCAAGCGCGGCTGAAGGTTCTCCGCCGCGTCGGCGGTATCCGAAGCGCCATGGAAGAATCCTCGAAACAGGGTGTAGCGCTCTTCACGGATCGCCCGAATCCGGGCCAGCACGCGATTGAGCGGCACGCCCAGCAGGAGCAGCGAATGCGTGGCGAGCATCAGGCTGCCTTCCAGGACTTCGGGAACGACCTCGGCCGCTCCGGCGTCGAGCAGGCGATCGAGATTGGAATCGTCCAGCGTACGGGCAATGACGGGAGTCTCGGGCCGCGTTTCGTGCACATGGTGCAGAATCTTCAGGGCGATGCCGAGATCGGAGAACGTGATCACGACAGCGCGCGCTTTGGCGAGCCCGGCCGCGAGAAGCGCGTCCTTGCGGCCCGCGTCGCCGTAGACGACGGACGAGCCATCGGCCGCTTCACGCACGCGTTGCGGATCGGAATCGAGCGCGACGAATGGAATCTCCTCCGCGTCGAGCAGGCGCGCCAGATTCTGGCCGCTGCGGCCGAACCCGCAGATGATGACGTGGTTCTGCCGCGCCATCGTCGTCGCCGCGATCCGCGTGATCTGCGCCGCTCGCAGAAGCCAGTCGTTCGCGGTGAACTTGCGCACGAGCGGCTCGGCGAAGTGAATCACCAACGGAGCGGTGAGCATCGACAGGATCATCGCGGCGAGGACCACCTGCGCCACCCCGGTCGGAACGAGCCCCTGATCGGCGGCGAGCGCGAGCAGGACGAGCGAGAATTCGCCGGCTTGCGCGAGGTAGAAGCCGTTGCGCAACGACGTCGCCATCGGCTGTCCGAAAGCGCGGGAGAGCAGGAGGATCAGCACGAGCTTCGCGACCACCGGCACGGTCAGCAACAGCAGAACCCAGGGCAGATTCCGGGCGACCTCGGCGATGTCCAGCGCCATGCCGACGGTGACGAAGAAGAGTCCAAGGAGCACGTCCCGAAACGGCTTGATGTCCTCCTCGACCTGATAGCGATACTCCGTCTCCGCGATGAGCATTCCCGCGAGGAATGCGCCCAATGCGAGCGACAAGCCCGCCAGCTCGGTGATTGCCGCGAGTCCGAGCGTGATCAGGAGCAGATTCAGCATGAACAGCTCCGAGCTTCGCTGGCGCGCGACCAGGTGGAACCATGCGCGCATCGGCTGCTGCATCGCGAACAGGATCAGACCGAGGACGATGACCGCTTTGATCGCCGCGAAAGCGAGCTCGGACATGAGCTCGCCTCCGCTCTTCGACAGCGAAGGAAGAACGATAAGGAAGGCGACGACCGCGAGATCCTGGAACAGCAGGATGCCCATCACGTCCCGCCCATGCGGCGTCGCGAGCTCCATGCGCTCCGCGAGCATTTTCGACACGATCGCGGTCGAGCTCATCGCCAGCGCGCCGCCCAACGCGAAGCCCGCCGGCCACCCGTAGCTCAGCGCGTACAACGCAACCATCGCGCCCGCGGTCGTGATCGCCACTTGCGCGAGTCCGAGACCGAAGACCTTGCGCCCCATCGCTTTGAGTTGCGGAAGGCTGAACTCGAGGCCGATCGAGAACATCAGGAAGACGATGCCGAACTCCGCCAAACCGCGCACGTCGGCGTTATCCGGAACCCACGCCAGCGCACGCGGTCCGACGACTATACCGACCGTGAGGTAGCCGAGAATCGGCGGCAGCCGGATGAGCCGGCAAACGACGACAACGACGACCGCAGCGCCGAGCAAAATGAGGATCAGTTGCAGCGTCTGCGGCATCGAGTGAGAAGGGTGAGTCGGTTCGATGAAGAACCCGGGAGCGTTCGAATGTAGCACGCCCTCGGTCGGTTATACTGCGTGCCTGTCCGTATTACCCCCCAATCGCGTGAAGCGTTCGACCACAATTCGATCCGATACGCGAGTGGAAAAATCCCGATGAGCGCCGTCGCCCCTCTCGCTCCCGCAGCGGCTACCGGCCGTGCCGGGATCGATGCGGCGCACGTGCTCGCGCTGGCGCGCGATGTGCTCTCGACCGAGGCTCGGGCAATCGCGGATTTGGCGGCTCGTCTCGGCGATCCTTTCGTCGCCGCAGTGGAGTTGATGCTGCGTTGTCGCGGGCGTGTCGTCGTCTCCGGTATCGGCAAATCGGGGCACATCGCGCGGAAGCTCGCGGCGACCCTCGCGTCGACCGGAACTCCCGCTTTTTTCGTCCATCCGGCGGAAGCGTCGCACGGCGATCTCGGCATGATCACCGCGGACGACGTCGTCGTGATGCTCTCGAACTCGGGAGAGACCGACGAGCTCATGCTGCTGACCCCGCATCTCAAGCGGCAAGGCGCGAAGATCGTCGCGCTGACCGGCAATGAGCGCTCGTCGCTCGCGCAGGCGGCGGATGTGCATCTCGATACCGCCGTCGACGCGGAAGCATGTCCGCTCGGCCTCGCGCCGACGGCAAGCACCACCGCGATGCTCGCGCTCGGCGATGCGCTGGCGATCGCGCTGCTCGATGCGCACGGTTTCTCGGTCGAGGACTTCGCTCGCGCGCATCCGGGCGGCCTGCTCGGGCGTCGGCTGCTGACGCGTGTCCGCGACATCATGCGCAGCGGCGAAGGGCTGCCGGTCGTGGCGATCGATGCGACGCTCGCGCAGGCGATCGTCTCGATGAGCGGCAAGGGCATGGGGATGACGGCAATCGTCGACGAGGCCGGCTGCATCGCGGGAATCTTCACCGATGGAGATTTGCGCCGATGCTTCGATCGCCGGCAAGACATCGGCGAGACGCGCGTCGCCGATGTCATGACCCGTTCGCCGCGGACGATCGCGCCCGATCGAATGGCGATCGATTGCGTCGAACTGATGGAAGCGACGCCGAAAGTCATGGTGCTGCTCGTCGCCGACGATCAACGGAAGCTCGTCGGCGCGCTGCACATGCACGACCTCTTTCGCGCGCGAGTGGTCTGATGGCCGACGCGCTCATCGACCAGGCCTCGAAGATCAGGCTCCTCACCTGCGACGTCGACGGCGTGCTGACCGACGGACGCGTCTACGTCGATGACGAAGGCAAGGAGCACAAGGCGTTTCACGCGCTCGACGGCTACGGCCTCAAGATGCTGATGCGAGCGGGCATCGACGTGGCGTGGATCACGGGCAGCAATGCTCCCGCCGTGCTGCACCGCGCGCGAATTCTGGGCATTTCGCGCGTCGTCCTGGGCGCCGACGACAAGCTGACTCCATGGGAAGCGCTGCGCAAGGAGCTGGGTCTGTCGCCGACGGCTTGCGCGCACATCGGCGACGACGTTCCCGATGTCGCGGTATTCGCACGCTGCGGCTTCGCGGTAACGGTGCCGCATGCGCCGCGAAGCGTTCGCGAGCAAGCGCATTACGTGACCGAGCGCGAAGGAGGACGTGGCGCCGTGCGCGAGCTGTGCGAGATGATTCTGGCCGCCCGCGTCGCGGAAGCAACGCCTGGAGCGGCGCAGCGATGAGCGGTTGCCGACGATGAAGTCGCCGCGCGCCCGCCTCGACCGACTCGTCGCGTGGTCGCCGGTGCTGCTGCTGGGCGCGCTGGCCGCGCTGACGTATTGGCTCGATGCGCAAGTGCGGTCTCCTGAGCCGCGCATCGACGGCGCTTCGCGGCACGATCCCGATCTCTACATCGAGCACATCAGCGCGGTGACCTTCGACACCTCGGGACGAGTGCTCCAGTCGCTCGCGGCCGAGCGCGCCCAGCACTACCCGGACGACGACAGCGTCGACCTCACCGCGCCGTCGCTTGCGTTCACCGATCCGGGAAAGCCCCGTCTCTCGATACGCGCCGACGCAGGGACTGTTTCGGGCGACCGCACGACCGTCACGCTGCGAGGGCACGTTCGCGCCACGCGCGATGCGGAGACCGGATCGACGAAAGCCTCGAAGGATGGGCCGAGCGGGCCGGCGACATTCACTACGGACATGCTCCGCGTCATTCCGAAGCAATCCAGAGCCGAGACCGATCGACCGGTGACGATCGAAGACTCGCGTGGAATAATTCACGGCAATGGGATGGTCTTCGACAACGAGGCCCATACGTTCAAGCTTCGCTCCGCGATTCGCGGCACTCTTCAACCCCAGCCCCGCACGGCGCTCAAGTGATTTCTTCACTATCGTTCCCGTTCGCGTATCGAGGCATCACGCGCGTTGCGCTGCTGGCGGTCTTCGCTGTCGCCATGGCCGTCTCGACCGGCTACGCATCCGCGCTGCAAAGCGATCGCGATCAACCGATCAATTTCTCGGGCGACACCGGCAACGCGGATCTGCAGACACGCGGCGGCGCACTCAGCGGCAACGTGATCATCACGCAGGGAACGCTCAGCATTCGCGCCGACCGCATCGTGTTCAAGCAGAACGCCGACAACTCGCTGTCCGCCACTGCCTACGGAAACCCCGTCGCGTTCCGCCAGAAGAGGGATGGGGTCGACGAGTACTACGAAGCTTATGCGCAGCGGATCGAGTACGACGGGAGCAAGGAATTCATCGAATTGTTCGACAAGGCGCTCCTCCGCCGCGGACAGGACGAGATTCGCAGCAACTACATCTCGTACAGCGTCCAGAGCGAGCTGTTCCGGGCAGAAGGCCGGGCAAGCACGACACCCGATCCCGAAGGTCCGGGAGCGCGTGTGCGAGGGATGTTTCAGCCGCAAACCGATGCGCAAAGCAAGAAGGACGGAGGGAAGGCCCCCGCCAAGTCCGGCGCATCGGCGGCGCCCGCCGCGGCCGAGCCGGCGGTGACGCTCAAACCGGCGGGCAACCTCGGCTCAAGCAGTACAAAGTGAGTGCTACAACTCCGATCGCCGACGCGCGGGCGAGCAGTCATCTCTCAGTCTCCAAGCTCGAGAAGCGCTACAAGGCCCGCACCGTCGTTCACGATGTCTCGCTCGACGTTGCGAGCGGCGAAGTCGTAGGTCTGCTCGGCCCCAACGGAGCGGGCAAGACGACGTGCTTCTATATGATCGTCGGGCTCGTGGCGGCCGACGGCGGATGGATCGAGCTCGACGGACGAAATCTGTCTCGGATGCCGATCCACGCTCGAGCGCGGCTCGGTCTTTCCTATTTGCCGCAGGAAGCTTCGATATTCCGAAAGCTCACGGTCGCCGAGAATGTGCGGGCGATTCTCGAGTTGCAGGACCTCGATGCCGATGCGCTGGCCAATCGACTGGACGCACTGCTCGAAGACCTGTCGATCTCGCATCTCGCCGATGCGCCCGCCCTTTCGCTCTCGGGCGGTGAGCGGCGGCGCGTGGAAATCGCGCGCGCGTTGGCGACGCGACCGCGTTTCATCCTGCTCGACGAGCCGTTTGCCGGCGTCGACCCGATCGCGGTGCTCGATATCCAGAAAATCATCGGATTTCTCAAGGAGAGAGGGATCGGCGTCCTGATCACCGACCATAACGTTCGCGAGACGCTGGGAATCTGCGACAGGGCTTACATCATCAACGAAGGACGGGTCTTGGCGTCGGGCGCGCCGGGCGAGATTGTTTATAATGAGTCCGTTCGAAAAGTTTATCTCGGGGAGCACTTCAGGCTTTGAGATGCGTCCGTAACTCGGAGCTTGTCCGTCGATAAGTCACGTGATGCGTTCGGCCAAAACGGGATGGGATGCGCGAAAGGCGGCGCAGCGTGTGGCAGGCTCCGCACGCAAGCCGGCCGACAATGCGGGCCGCCCATTTTGGCCGAACCCTTGGGAACCGGCAGATTGTGCCGATGGCATTGTTGCGCGTCTTGCCTTGGGGAACGGAGCCAAGGCTGCGCCGTGCGTCGCACCCTCGACCCAATCTGCCTCGTTCGCACAAGTGATTTATCAACGGACAAGCTCTTAACGGCATGAAGCAAACCCTCCAGCTCAAGCTCAGCCAGCACCTCACCCTCACGCCGCAACTGCAGCAATCGATCCGGCTGCTGCAGCTTTCGACGGTCGAGTTGAACGCGGAGGTCGAGCGGATGCTGCAGGAGAACCCGCTCCTCGAAAAGGCCGACGGCGAAGACGAGCTGCGGCCGAGCCAAGCGGAGCTCGCCGGCATCCCGCAGACGATGACGGAATCGACCGCTCCGCGCGAGGAAGAGCATGCGACCGGAAGCGAAACGACTGAAGATGTCCGCGAGCGCACCGATACCGTCGATCGAGCGGATTTCGACGACTATTCCGGCGGCGATTCCGACTGGGGCAGCGCAGGCTCGACCGACGAAGACGACGACGGCTTCTATCCGCAGCAGGTCGCCACCAGCTCGCTGCGCGATCATTTGCTGGCCCAGCTCGCGGTTCTGAAGCTCCCTCTGCGCGACCGGCGCCTGGTCGGGGCGCTGATCGATGCGCTCGATGAGGACGGCTATCTGCACATCTCGCCCGAGGAAATGGTCGAGATGTTCCCGGAAGAGCTCGAGATCGATCCCGACGAGATCTCCATCGCCCTTTGCTATTTGCAGAGCTTCGAGCCCGCCGGTGTCGGCGCTCGCGACGCCGCCGAGTGCCTCGCGCTGCAGCTGAAAGCACTGCCGGACTCGACGCCGTTTCGTGCCGAAGCGCTGATGGTGGTAACGGAGCATTTGCCGCTCCTGGCAGCCCGCGATTTCGCCAAGCTGAAGCGCGTGCTGCATACCGACGATACCGGCGTCCGCGGAATGCGCGCGCTGGTGACAAGCCTCAACCCGCGGCCCGGCGCCGCTTTCGCCAAGTCGGAAGCGAACTTCGTCATCCCGGATGTGGTCGTAAAGAAGGTGCGCGGCAAATGGGTCGCGGCGCTGAACGAAGCGGCGATGCCGAAGCTCAGGCTGAACCGCATCTACGCCGACATCCTGACGCGAAACCGGGATTCGTCGAATCAGCAGCTTTCGGCGCAGCTGCAAGAAGCCAAATGGCTGATACGCAACGTCCAGCAGCGGTTCGAGACCATTCTCAGAGTCGCCCAGGCAATCGTCGAACGCCAGCGACGCTTCTTCGAGCATGGCGACGTCGCGATGCGGCCGATGGTGCTTCGCGAGATCGCCACGATGCTCAATCTGCACGAGTCGACGATCTCGCGCGTGACGACGCAGAAATACATGCTGACCTCGCGCGGAACCTACGAGCTCAAGTATTTTTTCGGCAGCCACGTCGCCACCGATTCCGGCGGTGCGGCTTCCGCCACCGCCATCCGCGCGCTGATCAAGCAATTGATCGCGGCGGAAAACGTGAAAGCACCGCTAACCGACAGTCGTATCGCCGAACTCCTCGGTGAGCAGGGGATCATCGTGGCCCGGCGTACCGTCGCCAAGTATCGAGAGGCGCTGCAAATACCACCCGTCAACCTGCGCAAGGCGCCGTGACGGCGCTTTTGGCGCGCAACGAGGAGGATCGCGATGAACCTTTACCTCACCGGCGTTCACTTGGAGATCACGCCCGCCATCCGGGACTATGTCACCTCCAAGCTCGATCGCGTGACGCGCCACTTCGACCACGTGATCGACGTCAACGTCGTGATGACGGTGGATAAGCTGCGGCACGAGGTGGAGGTGAACCTCCACTGTCGCGGCAAGGATATCCACGTCGAGGCGGTCGCACCCGACATGTACGCGGCGATCGACGCGCTCGTCGACAAGCTCGACCGGCAAGTGCTGAAGCACAAAGAGAAGCGCTCGGTGCATCGCCACGAAAACGCGGCGATAAAGCGCGAGATCGACGTCGGGGAGGCGGGCGGCGCCGTCGCGCCGAGCGCGCCCGGCGCGTCAACCTCACGCTAGCACTGTCCGTTAGTCACCGGCCATTCATCGAACATTCGCCGGACAACGACTCGACGTCGGCTCTCTGCCACGCGCCGCCCAATCTTCGCTTCGCATGAGCCAGATCGCCGATTTGCTGCCGGCCGCCAACATTCTGCTGGACTTCGATGCCGGGTCGAAGTCCCGCCTGTTCGATGCTATCGGCACGCTTTTCGAGAAGAACAGTGGTCTGTCTCGAAAAGTCGTGGTGGACAGCCTGCTGGCGCGCGAGAAGCTCGGATCCACGGGCCTCGGTCAAGGCATCGCGATTCCGCACGGGCGAATACGGGGCCTCGGCGAAGCCCAGGGCGCCTATGTACGCCTTCGGTCGCCGATCGCCTTCGACGCGCCCGACGGGAAACCGGTCGCCCAGGTTTTCGTGCTGCTGGTGCCGGAGCAGGCAACCGATCAGCATCTCCAACTCCTGTCCGAGCTGGCGCAGATGTTCTCGGAAGCGCGATTTCGCGAGAATCTCTCGACCCAATCCGAGCCCCCGGGCGTCCATGCCGTGTTCGAGCAATGGGAGATGAACGCATGAGCGGTGCAGGGCCGCCCCAAAGCAATCGCCCCCTGGGGGGAACTGCGCGAAGCGACGCTCGGGGGGATCATTCAATCGCCTTCGGAATGCGCCGGGGGTCTCATGTCGAATGACGCCGGCCTGGTCAGACAGATAAGCGTCGAGCGGATCTTCACCGAGAATCAGGGGCGCCTCGGTCTACACTGGGTGGGCGGACGGCAAGGCGGCAGCCGAGTGCTGACCGGCGATGCGGCACTCAAGCCGACCATCGGGCAGGTCGGCCACATGAACTTCATTCACCCGTTCCGGATCCAGATCCTGGGGGCGGCCGAGATCGCGTACCTGCGCTCGATGTCGCCGAGCGAACTGGAGCCCGCGATCGATCGTCTTTTCCAGGGCGAGCTCGTTGCGATCATCGTCGCCAACGGCGAATCGGTGCCGCCGCATCTGCTCGAGAGGTGCAACACCAATCACGTCGCACTGTTCACGTCGCAGCAGCCGTCGCCGCACCTGGTCGAAGTATTTCGGCTGTTCCTGTCGCGGGTGCTGGCCGAATCGACGACGCTGCACGGCGTGTTCCTCGACGTCCTCGAGATGGGTGTCCTCGTCACCGGCGCCTCGGCGATCGGCAAGAGCGAGCTCGCGCTCGAACTGATCTCGCGCGGCAACGGGCTCATCGCCGACGACATCGTGGAGTTCCACAGGATCTCCCCCGACACGCTCGAAGGGCGCTGCCCGGCAGTGCTTCGCGATTTTCTCGAAGTCCGCGGCATCGGCATCCTCAACATCCGAACGATCTTCGGGGAAACCGCGGTTCGACCGCGAAAGCTCTTGAAGCTGATGGTGCACCTCGAGGATCACAGCAATGAAGCTTTCTCGGATCTCGATCGTCTCCAAGTCAACGCCACCTTTCAGGAAATCCTGGGTGTCCCGGTGCGCAAAGTCACCATTCCGGTCGCCGCCGGACGCAATCTCGCCGTGCTCGTCGAAGCCGCGGTCCGCAACTTCGTATTGAACCAGCGCGGCATCGACAGCACGCAGGAATTCATCGATCGTCAGACCAAGCTGATGGAGGACGGGGGTTAGCGCGAGCGGAATGCACTGGCGCGGCTCGCGATTCGAATGGACCTTCTGCTGATTGGCGGCGTCTCCGGATCCGGCAAGAGCGTCGCGCTGGCGGCGCTGCAGGATTCGGGCTTTTACGCGCTCAACAATCTGCCGTTGCCGCTGGTCGAGCAGACGGCTCACTATCTGGCACAGGCGGGGCGCGACCGTGTCGCCATCGCCCTCGATCCTACTGCCGAGCCCGGATTGAGCGCGCTGCCTGATACCATCGCTCGCCTTCGCGAGAAGGACTGGCGCGTTCGCTTCCTCTATCTCGACACCAAGACCGAAACGCTGGTGAAGCGATTCTCGGAGACGCGGCGCCGCCATCCTTTTTCGAGCGACGAGCGGACGCTGACCGAAGCGATCGATTACGAGCGCGCGCTGCTCGCCGACGTTCGGCAGCTAGGGTTCGTGTTCGACACGAGCGAACTGCCGGCGGCCGCTTTGCGCTCATGGATCAAAGATTACGTCAGCGTCGACGCCTCGAAGCTCACGCTGCTGCTCGAGTCTTTCGGCTACAAGCACGGTGTGCCGCTCGATGCCGATCTCGTGTTCGATGTCCGCTGTCTTCCCAACCCGTATTACGAGCCCGCGCTGCAATCGCTCACCGGCCGCGACCTTCCCGTGGTCGGCTTCCTCGAAAAGCACCCGGAAGTCGAGCGGATGTACCGCGACATCCATCGCTTCGTCGATAGCTGGCTGCCCGACTACGCCCGCGACAATCGCAACTATCTCACCGTCGCGATCGGCTGCACCGGAGGCATGCATCGTTCGGTGTATCTGATCGAGCGGCTCGCACGCGCTTTCTCGCGTCACGCGCAAGTGCTGATCCGCCATCGCGAGCTTGCCTGACGCCGAGACCGCGAACGTGCCTCCGTTCCGTCTCAGCGCCAGCGAGGGAATCACCCTGCGCGTGCCGCTCTTCCCGTTGAACACGGTGCTCTTTCCGGGCGGACTGCTGCCGCTCAGGATTTTCGAGCAGCGCTACATTGCAATGATCAAGTCGTGCATTGCCGACAACGGGGCCTTCGGCGTTTGCTGCATCACGCGCGGCTCCGAAGTGCTCGGCGCTACTCGCGACGCACTGCCGGACTTCTCGCTCATCGGGACGCTGGCGACCATACGCTCGTGGGACATGCCGCAGCTCGGAATACTCCACGTGACGTCCGTCGGCGGCACGCGCTTCAAGGTTCGCACCCATCGCGCGCAGGCGGACGGCCTCATCGTCGCCGAAACGATTCCCATCGCACCCGAACCGCGGTTCGGGTTGGCGGAGTCGGATCGCACGCTCGCGCGCTTGCTCGAGGTTCTGGCCGCGCGCGTGGGCGTCGAGCGATTTCCCGAGGAGCGTCTATTCGAAGACGCATCATGGGTAGGTTACCGGCTGGCCGAGCTCTTGCCGCTTCCTCTTTCGATCAAGCAGAACATGCTCGAGATCAACGACGCCAAGGTTCGACTCGCCGCCTTGCAAACCTTCCTGAGGCAGCATGCGCTGATTTAGGCGCGAGCGGCGTTGCTGTACTTCACACGCAGTCATCTACTTCAAATTGCCCGCTCGATCCACGCGTGATAGCCTTCGGCCGATGCACTCGAGCGATCGCTCGACACCGAAGCTTCGCGATCGAGCCTCCGCCCACCACACTTTCATTCGATGAACCTCGCGATCGTTTTCGATATCGACAACACGCTCACGTCGCCGCGCAAGCCCATCGAACCGGAGATGGTGAAGGTCCTGATGTCGTGCCGCGTGCCTTTCTTCCTCGCGGCAGGCAGCGACCTGTCGATTCAAGAGGGACAGCTGCTCGAGCCAATGCATCGCTACGGCTATCGTGGAACGTTCGACGCCTTTCTCTGCAACGGAGCTTCGCGCTATCGGTGCACGATGAACGACCGAGTCCGCGTCGAATGCATCCGCGACTTCTCGATCACGGGACACATCGGGGAGCGCGCATCGACGAAGCTGCTGCAAACGGTTCGAGCCCTTCTCGACCGATCCGAATTCCAGCTCCCGCCGCCGATGCGCATCGACGGCGAGCGCATCATCGATCGCGGCTCGATGATCAATGTCGCGCCGATCGGACGGCCCAGGGGCAATCTGTCGCAGGCAAGCTACGACAATCGAACGCTGTTCACCGATTACGATGCGAAGACCGGATATCGGCGCCGGTTCATGGCCGAGCTGCGGCAGAGCATCGCCGAGATTCCGGGATGCGAGGAGCTCGTCATCACGCTCGGCGGCGAGACTTCGTTCGACATCGTCGTTCGCGGCAACGATAAGAGCTACGCCGTCAAGACGCTCCTCGACGAGGGCCATGGCCGCGTGATCTTCATCGGCGACGCGCTGTTCGAAGGCGGCAACGACGAGGCCATTCTGCACTTCATCGCCGCGTGGAAGCCCGGCGAGCGCTGCCCCGTCGAAGCGATCCCGGTCAGTCAGTGGAAAGATACGATCGGCGAGCTGAGAAGGCTGGACGTGATCGGAGAGTAGCCTCGTCGGAATGGGATCGACCGCTCATCGATCTCCGCCCACGCCTCCCGAGGGATACAATTTAGTCCGCGGAGTTGCAATGAATCGGGAGCGGCAATGGCGGGCCACAGCAAGTGGGCGAACATCAAGCACAAGAAGGCGGCGAGCGACGCCAAGAAGGGCAAGATTTTCACGCGCTTGATCCGTGAAATCACCGTCTCGTCGCGGATGGGAGGAGGCGATCCGTCGATGAATCCGCGGCTTCGTCTGGCCATCGACAAGGCGACCGATCAGAACATGCCGAAGGATACGATCGAGCGCGCGATGAAGCGCGGCAGCGGCAGCCAGGAAGGCATCAACTACGAAGAAATCCGTTACGAAGGCTATGGCATCAACGGCGCCGCGGTGATCGTCGACTGCATGACCGACAACCGCACTCGAACCGTCGCCGACGTGCGGCATGCGTTCTCGAAGTACGGCGGCAACCTCGGCACCGACGGCTCGGTGGCGTTTCTTTTCAAGCACTGCGGTCAGCTCGTGTTCGCGCCGGGAACCGATGAGAACAAGGTGATGGAAGCCGCGCTCGACGCCGGCGCCGAAGACGTCGTCAGCAACGACGACGGCAGCATCGAAGTCATCACCGCGCCGAACGACTTCGTCGCGACCAAAGACGCGCTGGCCAAGGCGGGGCTCAAGCCCGAGCTTGCCGAGCTGACGATGAAGCCTTCGGTCGAAGTGACGATGCAAGGCGAGAACGCGCAAAAGATGCAGAAGCTCCTCGACGCGATCGAGTCGATCGACGACGTTCAGGAAGTCCACACCAACGCCGTTCTCGAAGTGTAGGGCGCGCGCCGGCGCGACTTCGGTGAGCGGCTTCGACGCGAAATCGATCTCGAAGCGCCGGGCGCCGATCGGCGCCATCGAACCCGTGACGAGCTCGGTTCAAGCGCGCCGGATTCTCGGCATCGATCCAGGACTCCGCTCGACCGGCTTCGGAGTGATCTCCGTCTCGGGTAACCGGCTCGTGTACATCGCGTGCGGCTGCATCCACAGCGGCGAAAGCACGCTTCCCGGACGCATCGGCGTCATCCTGCGCGATCTAGCCGACGTCATTGCCCAGCATCAGCCCACCGAGGTAGCGCTCGAAAAAGTGTTCGTCAATATCAACCCGCAGTCGACGCTTCTTTTGGGCCAAGCGCGCGGTGCGGCCATTTCGGCAGCCGTGCTCGCGGCGCTGCCGGTGGCCGAATACACGGCACTGCAGGTGAAACAGGCTGTCGTCGGTCACGGCAAGGCCGCGAAGCAGCAAGTGCAAGACATGGTGCGACGCTTGCTCGGCCTGCCGGGCGCCCCGTCTCCCGACGCAGCGGATGCGCTCGCTTGCGCGATCGCGCACGCGCACGCGGCGCGAATGACGAGCGAGCTCGGAAAGACACAGTACCGCGTCCGGCGCGGACGTCTGCTCTGATGGCCCCTTGGCGGTCCGGACTTCCCGCTGCCGTCATTTTCGATATGGACGGGCTGCTGCTCGACACCGAGCCTATGGCCGCCCGCGCGTGGACCGAAGCCGCGAAGGCGCTCGGCGTCGAGTTCGACGATGCGCTCGCTCTCTCCTTGATCGGCAGAAATTTCGTCGACTGCTGCGCCATGGTCCGCAACCGCTATCACGCCGGTTATCCCGTCGACGAGCTTCTGTCGACTTGGCATCGAACCTATGACGCTATCGTCGAGCGCGAGGGCATCGAGCTGAAGCCCGGCGTTCACGAGATCCTCGATTGGCTCGACCGGCGCTCGATTCCATGCTCCGTCGCGACCTCGACCCGCCGTAGCCGGGCGGAAACGAAATTGACCAGGACGTCGCTCTGGCCGCGATTTCGCGCGCTGGTCGGAGGCGACGAGATCGCGTACGGCAAGCCGGCGCCCGATATCTACGTCGAATCGGCCCGTCGCCTCGGCGTCGACGCGACCGATTGCGTCGCGCTCGAAGACTCCGAGCCCGGGATCCGTTCGGCGCATGCCGCTCGAATGATGCCGATCATGGTCCCCGATTTGCGGCCTCCGTCGGAGGAGCTCCTGGCGCTGGATCTCGTGGTGCTGCCGACGTTGCACGACGTCATCCGCCATCTCGAGCACGTCGCGGCGCCGAAGCCGAAATCGCCTAGCGTGCGATAATTCGCCGACTTCGCTCGCGCCCCCATGATCGGACGCCTCACCGGAACGCTCGTCGAGAAGAATCCGCCGCAGCTGCTGCTCGACGTGCAGGGCGTCGCCTACGAAGTCGATGTGCCGATGAGCACGTTCTACAACCTTCCGGGAGTCGGCGAGCGAGTTGCGTTGTTCACGCATCTCGTCGTTCGCGAAGATGCGCATCTCCTGTTCGGGTTTTCGACGGAGCATGAGCGCCGCGCATTCCGCCAGCTCTTGAAGATCAGCGGAATCGGCGCGCGGACTGCGCTGTCGGTGCTGTCCGGGCTGTCTGTCGCCGAGCTCGCGCAAGCGGTGACCATGCAGGACACGGGACGGCTGACGAAGATCCCCGGCATCGGCAAGAAGACCGCCGAGCGGCTTATGCTCGAATTGAAGGACAAGTTAGGCACCGATACCATGACGGCCGTCGGAGTTCATCGCACGCCTCCGGTGATGTCGGACGTGCTGAATGCTCTGCTCTCGCTCGGATACAACGACAAGGAAGCGCTCGCCGCAGTCAAGCAGCTTCCCGACGGACTCGCGGTCGGCGACGGCATTCGGCAGGCGCTCAAGATCCTGGCGAAAGTCTAGACCCACTCCGAACTGATCATGGCCATCGAGAACGAAGAGCTCAATCGGCTGGTGACGGCAAAGCCGATCGGACCGCAGGAGGAGGTCGTCGAGCGCACGCTCCGTCCACGACTGCTCGACGAATACGTGGGTCAGGAGAAGGTGAGGGGTCAGCTTGCAGTCTTCATCGAAGCGGCGCGCAAGCGCAAGGAAGCGCTCGATCACGTTCTGCTCTTCGGTCCGCCCGGACTCGGCAAGACGACGCTCTCGCACATCGTCGCGCACGAGCTCGGCGTGAACCTGCGGCAAACCTCCGGCCCGGTCCTCGAACGCGCGGGCGACTTGGCAGCGCTGTTGACCAATCTGGAGCCGCGCGACGTTCTGTTCATCGACGAGATTCATCGGCTTTCGCCCGTCGTCGAGGAGATCCTTTACCCCGCGCTCGAGGATTTTCAAATCGACATCATGATCGGCGAAGGACCCTCGGCGCGGAGCGTCAAGCTCGATCTGCCGCCGTTCACCTTAGTCGGCGCGACGACGCGAGCCGGAATGCTCACCAATCCGCTTCGCGATCGGTTCGGGATCGTGGCGCGTCTCGAGTTCTATTCCGAAGCGGAGCTCACCAAGATCGTCACGCGCTCGGCCGGTTTGCTGAAGATCGAGATCGATCCCCATGGTGCGCTCGAGATCGCTCGCCGCTCGCGCGGCACCCCGCGGATCGTCAACCGTCTGCTCCGCCGCGTCCGCGACTATGCCGAGGTCCGCGCTGACGGAAGGATCACGCGCTCGGTCGCCGACGCGGCGCTCGCGATGCTCGACGTCGATGCGTCCGGTCTCGACGTCATGGACCGGAAGCTGCTGCGGACCGTCCTCGACAAGTTCGGCGGCGGCCCGGTCGGCGTAGAAAATCTAGCAGCGGCCATCGGCGAAGAGCGCGACACGATCGAAGATGTTCTGGAGCCGTTCCTGATTCAGCAGGGCTTCCTGCAGCGGACATCGCGCGGCCGCGTGGCGACCGCGATCTCCTATCGGCATTTCGGGCTCACGCCTCCGACGCGCCCCGCTTCCGCCGATCTCTTCCCCGACGGAAGCGCCGATTGAGCACCGCGCGCGACGCCCGCGAAAACTTCCGCTTCCCCGTGCGCGTTTACTATGAGGACACCGACGCGGGCGGCGTCGTCTATTACGCGAACTATCTCAAGTTCATGGAGCGCGCGCGCACCGAATGGCTGTCGTCGCTGGGCTTCGAACTCGCGACTCTAGAGCGTGTCCAAGGCGTCGCGTTCGTCGTCCATCGGCTCGAAATCGATTACCGGTTTCCCGCGCGCCTCGGCGATCGGCTCGATGCGACGCTGACGCTCGTCGAGCTCAATCGGGCGAGCATGCTCTTGCGGCAAGACCTCCTACGCGATGAACGACGAATCACCGAAGCGCGCGTCGTGCTCGCATGTCTAGATCGCGCGAGCTGGCGTCCGTCCCGCATCCCGTCCGATCTCCGCGCGACTCTCGAAAGCCTGGGATGAAACGGCCCCAAAGCGAATGACATGAATTTCAACGCCGACCTGTCCTTCGTCACGCTGGTCACCCAAGCCTCGGTCGTCGTACAGGCCGTGCTGCTGCTGCTCGTCGTCCTCTCAGTCTGGTCGTGGTGGCAGATCTTCCTCAAGATGTTCCAGATTAAGCGAGCGACGCGCGAGACCGATCAGTTCGAAGGCGAGTTCTGGAAAGGCGGCGATCTCAACGATCTGTACCAGCGCACGACGAAATCGCGCGCCGGCGGACTCGAGCACATCTTCAGCGCCGGGTTCCGCGAATACGCGAAGCATCGCAAGCAAGGCAGCAATGCGGCGATCACGATGGATAGCGCGCGTCGCGCGATGCGCGCGACTTTCCAGCGCGAGATCGACGCCATCGATGCGCACCTCGCGGGCCTCGCCACGGTGGGGTCCGTATCGCCGTACATCGGGCTCTTCGGAACGGTCTGGGGAATCATGAATGCGTTTCGCGGACTCGCGAACGTGAGCCAGGCGACGCTGGCGCACGTCGCTCCGGGAATCGCCGAAGCGCTGATCGCCACCGCGATCGGGCTCTTTGCGGCGATACCGGCGGTGGTCGCGTACAACCGCTATACGCATGACGTCGACCGGCTCTCCGTCCGCTTCGAGACGTTCATCGAAGAGTTTTCCAACATCCTGCAGCGGCAAGGGTAGCGAGCGATGCGCCGGACGCGAAAATCGATCAACCAGATCAACGTCGTTCCCTACATCGACGTGATGCTGGTCCTGCTGGTGATCTTCATGATCACCGCGCCGCTCATCAACCCTGGACAGATCGAGCTGCCGTCGGTCGGCAGCAAGCTCACGGTACCGGTGGCGCCGCTCGAAGTGACGCTGCGAACCAATCGCACGCTCACGCTGCGCGATCAGCAGGAAGGCACCACAGCGATCGAAGTGTCGCGCGACGAGCTTATCTCGCGGATCAAAGAGAAGCAGGCGCGGCGGCCGGACCAACCTGTCGTCATCGCCGCCGACCGCAATGCCCGCTACGACGAGGTGCTGAGCCTGCTCGACCTGCTTCAGCGCAACGGCGCGCAAAAGGTAGGACTGCTCGCTCGAACGTCGACCAACTGACGCGAGTGTTCCCGGCAATTCGTCGCCCGATGATGGATGCGCTCGAGCATGATGCGGTGCCGCGGGCATTGTTGCCCCGATGACCACTGACCGTCCCAGCGCCCGAACGCGCACTTCGGGTAAATGGCCCGCGCTTGTGCTGGCCGTCATCGTTCATGTCGCGTTCATCGCTGTGTTGATTTTCTCGCTGCGCTGGCAGAACCGCGAGCCGCAGGCGGTCACCGCAGAGCTCTACGCGCCTCCCGCTAAGACAGCGCCCGTGGAGGCTCCAACGCCGCCTCCCGCGAAGGCGGTGCCTGCGGAGACTCCTCCATCGCCTCCGCCCACCAAGCCCGAGCCTGTCCCCGAACCGACGCCGAAGCGGCCGCCGCCCTCACCTCCCCCGAAGCCCGAGCCCAAGGCAGAGAAACCCGACAATCGCGCTGCCATCATCGCGGAGAAGGCAAGGAGGGAAGAGGAGGAGCGCAAGAAGCGCGACAAAGCGGCACAGGAGAAAAAGGAGCGCGAGAAAAAGGAATTGGACCAACGCGAGGCAGATAAGAGAAAACGGGAAGAGCAGCAGGCCATTCGCGAAACCCAAGAGCGGCAACGCCGCGAAGCGGAGGCGCTCAAGGCACAGGCGGAGCGCGAGCAGGTGGCACGTGCTGCGCAACAGGCCAAGGAAGCCGAGGCGAGCGCGCGATCGCGGGCGGAAGCCGATTACATCCGCCGAATTCAAAGCAAAGTCAGGGGCAACGTCACGCTGCCACCGGATATCACGGGAAACCCTGAGGCGATCTTCGACGTCGTTCAGCTCCCGACGGGCGAGATCATCGACGCGGTGCTGCGCAAGTCGAGCGGATCGAAGGCCTATGACGATGCGGTGGCGCGGGCGATCGTCAAATCATCGCCGCTGCCGCGTCCCGATCGGCCCGAGCTCTTTCAACGGACGCTTACCTTGAAGTTCAGGCCGCAGGATTAGGATGTGTCGGCGAAAAGTGAAAAACCTACTTTTCGCCGTTTCGGATCAGCGCAAGAACCTTGGGAGCGGCCCTGCGGTTCTTGCGGGAAAAGAGCTACGCAAGAACGAGCGTTTTGTGCGCGGCTGCGGGAGATGCCGATGGCAAAGTCCTGCGCACGTCTCCCATATTTCGGTTGCTCTTGCGCACGAAAGCCGACGGGCCACCCCCGAGGTTTTCGCGGTGGCTTTGATGCGCCGAAAAGTAGATTTGCACTTTTCGGCGAAAGTAAGCTTCCGGGGTTTTCGCGCTAGCTGACTCTGCTCGCGCAAAGTGTCGTGCGAGCGCAGCGAGCGAAACTTTGCGCGACGCCTATCCTTCCGTCGTTCTCTTCTCGATGATCTGAAACGCGCACCAGCTCCATTCGGCGCGCTGTTCGACCAAGTGTCGAAGGGCGATCGTGTAGGTGGAGCGGCTGGTCGTCAGCACGAGGTTGCGGCCGTCGGCGTACTCCGATGTGGGGACGATGATCGTCTTCACCGCCAGCGGCTTTTCCGGCCGGGACGGCGGAGGAAGATACAGCGCATCGAAGCGAGCGCCGATCGTCGTAACGTCGACGCCGTTGACCATGATGCCGCCGAGGTCGTCCGACGCTGCACGTTTCGCATGGACCGTGATGGGCACGACGCGATCGGCAATGATCGACACACCCGCCTCCACGTCGTCGTTCGACACCTTGTTCAAGCGCCGCACGGCACCCAAAACCCAATCCGACGAATCGGACTGCCGGACGGCGACCAGCGCTCCGAGCACCATGCTCTGTCCGATTCCGCCGGAGGCGGCGATTCGAAGGCCGGCGACGCTCCGATCACGGACTTGCCACGCCGGGTCGGTGAACGCTGCGATCGAATGCAGCAGCGTGTCGTGGTCGTCGGGGACGCGCCGCTTGGAGCGCGGATTCGCAGCCACCGCGAAGACTTCGATCTCCTCGCCGCCGGCATTCGCGTCATTCGCAGGCTGCGGTACGTCTTTGGGCCTCAACTCGTTGCAAATGCGCGCGAGCCCGATCCTGACCTTCGCAGCGACGGTCACCGGCGTACGCTGCGCTCGGCGCAAGTCGCCATGCAGGTTCGGCGCGATGACCGGGCGCACCTTTTCCAGGATCATGATCCGCTGCATGTTGATCGCAGCCGCCGCTCCCGGTTCGCCGACATCGGTCTGGCGCAGCGCGTGAATCGCACGCTCGAGCTGATCGGCGAGCGGCGTCGTATCCATGAAGTGCATCATCGGGCCCGATTCGTTGCCGGTACGGCGCACGAGCCCACGCTTGCTGGCCAGGTCGACGTAAAAGCCTTCGGTGGTCTTCGGGACCGTTTCAAAATCGAGCTTGCGGCCCCAGGCACGGAGCTGGGCGCCGGCCCAGTCGATCTCTGCCGGCGTCAGATTGCCCGTGTTGAGCTGCTGGATCAGGAGCGCGTATGCGTATTCCTGAGCGATGCTCCAATGCATAGCGCCGGGCCCGGCGCTCGGCAACGCCACTGCGATCTTCTCGATGCCGAACTCGACGGCCCGAGCGTAGAGCTGGTGGAGGACCGTCCATTTGGCGGGAATCCAGCGCTCGTGGCGGAAAGCCCGGAGCTTGGCGTCGGTCGCGTGGTAGTGAACCAGCCGCGCGTAGAGCTGCGGAACGGCCGCCTTCCATTTCGGATTCCCAAGCTCGGTCAGCGCTCGCTCGAGCGACGTCTGATAGGCATAGACGAACCCTTGGCTCAGCTCCTGCGCGGCTTGCCAGGCCCGATCCGCGATCCGGGCGGCGCGATCTATGTTCTCGACATATTGCTTGATGAGCTGCCGCCGGTCGGCGCCTAGGGCCATATCCAGGAACTGGATGGCGGCGACGCGACCGAGGTCGAGCGGCTTTCGCGATTGGCGCATGCCGTCGAAGACCTGCATCACCTGGTGCTGCCGCGTGATGACGTCCTGCGTCGGCAATTGACGCATCCAAGCCGATATCGACCGCGAACTCTGCAGCGGATCCGAATCGTCCTTCGCTTGCGGGCTCAGAAACCCGAACATCGTTGCCATGCGTGCCTCAGTAGCGACTTGCCGGATGCGCGTCCGGCGTTACGAACAAAACATGTGACGGCCCCGAAACCTCGCGCATACGGAGGTTGGTGTCGGCTTCCACAGTCGATCTCCCCATACAGTACGAATCCGAAACAACGTCGTGTCGGCTACAATCCGCGGGGCGCATTAATTCCGTGCCTAAGCCCGGGCTGCAAACGCTGTACCCGCCGATAGAAGTCCAATGCGTCAATTCCCCACTCGAGACCCATGCCATGCCTTTAAAGCAATCCGCAACTCGTCCGCCGACCGCTGTTTTCTGCCGCGCCCTTCTCGTCGCAACCCTTGCGCTGGGCGCCGGGGCCGCCTTCGGTCAGTCTCCTTCTCCGCAGTCGTCTACAACCGCTAGCAAGTTCGGTGCCAACGTGACAGAGCTCAAAATTATCGACAACACCAAGGGAACGGGTGCCGAAGCCGTCAGCGGCAAGACCGTGTTCGTCCACTACACGGGCTGGCTATACGATCCGGCCCAAGCCGACGGCCACGGCAAGAAGTTCGACAGCTCGCGGGACCGCGGAACGCCTTTTGACTTCCCCCTAGGCGGCGGAAAGGTCATCAAGGGTTGGGACGAAGGCGTTGCCGGGATGAAGGTCGGCGGCAAGCGCACTTTGGTCATTCCCCCCGACAAGGGCTACGGCGCGCGGGGCGCCGGCGGCGTCATTCCGCCCAACGCTACGCTGCTGTTCGACGTCGAGCTGTTGGACGTGAAGAGCTAGTCGCAAGTCGAGGTGGCACCGCACGCCGTGCGTTCCCGAGTTTGCCGACGCAGGCAGAACGCTCGTTTCTTGTTGGCTCTTTTCGCGCGGGAGGCGCCGGGCCGCTCCCAAGCCTCCCGCGGTAGACTAACCGGCCAAAAGTCGGTTTCCACTTTTGGCCGACGCGTCCTACCAATACGTTTCAACGGTGACGTGGCCCGGTTCTTTGCGCCGGTGCCGGCGCATCCCGCGCTTGAGCAAGACCGCCTGTGTGTCGTCGATCATGGCAGGATTGCCGCATAGCATCGCGTGCGAGGTGTCGGCCGCAAGCGCGATGCCCGCACGCGATTCCAGCCGTCCATCCTCGATCGCGGCAGGGATTCGCCCGGCAAGCGCGGTCGGGTGAGGCTCGCGGCTGACCATCGAAATATGAGCGAAGGCGGTCGGATGCTCGCGGCGGATGCCGGCGATCACGTCGCCATACGAAAGCTCGCTCGCATACCGAACGCTGTGGACGAGGACGACGCGCTCGAACCGCTCCCAGGGATCCTTGGTACGCAGAATCGATAGGAAGGGCCCGAGGCCGGTTCCCGTGGATAGACACCACAAGACCCGGGTGCTCGGTACCTCGGTCATCGAGAAAAACCCGTTTGCCGACCCGAGCAGCCAAACCGCCTCTCCGGGAACAAGCGCGGCCAGGCGAATCGATAACGGGCCCTCCGGGACGGTCACGAAATAGAACTCATGCGGCGCGTCATTCGGTGCGTTGACGAACGAATAGGGCCGCCCGACCATTTCCTCCTTCGACCCGGCCGGCGCCGGCAGCGCCAGCCGCCCGAACTGCCCGGCGACAAAGGTAACTTCGGGCGCCGCAACCTGGAGCGAGTGCAACGTGTCGGTCCAATGCCGGTTGCCGACGACGCGACCTTCGACCCACTTGGTCATGGCGCGGACGTCCCGGCAATGGGGCACAGGGACGTACGCCAGTGACCGCTTACACCTCGCAAGCAGCACAAAGCAACTGCAATTGGTTTCGTATCGCTCATTCCGCGCCTGGCCACCGGTAACATTGCGATTATGCCCTCGTCGACACGGTCGTCCGCGGCGCCTGAACGCCGGCGAAACTCACGCGTCTATCTAAGACCGCCCAAACGATCGGACGAAGCGGAATTCGTCGCTGCGGTCAGGGCGAGTCGCAAGCTGCACGCCCCTTGGGTACAGCCCCCGTCGACGCGCGCACGCTATGCCGCGTTCGTTCGGCGGCACGGGCGCTTCAAGGCCGCGAACGCCCTCGCGGCGACGCAGGTGGGAATGCTCGTATGCCGCCGCGAGGACGATGCGATCGTCGGCGTGATCGTTCTGAGCGAGATCGTCCACGGCTTCTTTCAGAGTGCCTATCTGGGGTACTACGCGTTTGCGCCTTATGCCCGCGCCGGCTACATGTCCGAAGGTCTCGACCTCATGCTCGCGCTGGCGTTTCGGACGCTCAAGCTTCATCGCGTCGAAGCGAACATCCAGCCGACGAATGCTCCGTCGCTCCGGCTCGCGCGGCGTGCCGGTTTCTCCCGCGAAGGGTATTCGCCGCGTTATGTAAGGGTCGGGCGTCGATGGCGAGATCATGTTCGGATGGCCGTGCTGAGCGAGGATTGGCGCGCCCGTCGAGCCGCTCGTCGCCGATGAGCGCTGGCGGCCGCTGCGCATCGGCACTGCTCATCGCTGCGATCATGCTCACGGGTTGCCCGAAGCCTGCATTGATGGCAGACGAACCGAAGGTCGTGCGCGGCCAAGTGCTCCATCCCTATGACACTCACGAGGACTGTTTTCATCTCGAGCCCGGTGATCGGCTCGACTACACGTTCGAAAGCTCGGAGCCCGTGGACTTCAACCTTCATTATCACGAGGGCGCTGCGGTCGTCATGCCGCTGGCACGTGAAAAGACCTTGAATGACGCGGGCGTATTCGCACCCTCACTCGCCCAAGACTACTGTCTCATGTGGGAAGCGGGAGCCGCAGGCGCGGTTCTCGACTATCGATTGCGCTGGCGACCTCGAGACTCCAGGACGCCGTCGGATGCTATGTGAGGCGCGGCTCCGCAAGTCAGATGTCGGTGTGATTGTAGGTCCGGCCGTTTTCGATAGGGCCGAGCACGAGCCGTTCGACGATTCTCGCCGCGACGTCGGCCGGATCTTTCAACAATCCGTTTTCCTTGAAGCCGCGGAATAGCGTCACGCTTGGAAATTCGGCGGGATCGAGACTTCGCATATACGCTTGCATTCCGGTTTCGAAGATTCCCGGCCGCAAACTGACGCAGCGAAAACGCGGCGCCGAGTGCTCGACCGCGATCGACTTCGTCAGCATCTCGAGCGCGGACTTCGACATGCTGTAGGCGGAGCTTCCGGCGAGCGCATTCTGCGCCGCGCCCGACGAGATATTGATGATCCGCCGCTCGATCGAATCGACAGTGAAGCTCCGCAGGAAGAGGTCGGCCATGACCAGCGGCGCGGCGACGTTGGTGGCAAACGCCGCCTCGATCGCCGCCGCGTCCAAACGTCCGATGACACCCGTCGGCGTGGCCACGGCTGCATTGTTGACGAGCGTCACCGACGTCGGATTCTCCGAAGAGAGCGCGCGCAAGCCCGGTGTCACCGCCGCCGCTAGCAGAGCTGGTTGCGCGAGGTCGCATCCGGCGTGGTGGTATCGCGCGCCTTGCAGCTTGACGCTTGCGGTTCGGCCGACGCCCAGTACGCAGAACCCGCGCGCGAGCATGTTCACTGCGAGGGCCTCCCCGAGGCCGCGCGAGACGCCGGTGACGATCGCCGCATGCATGAGGTTGTCCCTTCAATGTCCTTGGGTCGATAGGAAGATCCACGCGACGATCAGAATCGCGATCACGAGCAGCGCGATCTTCCACGGGCTCTTCGGATAGTCGCCGCGAATCGTCCCGTTGACGCCGTTCATGACCGTCTGAAAAACACGCGCCCCGTACGTATACGAGAGGAGCCACACGGGCGCCAGAATATGCTTGAACGTCTGCCCCGAATAGTCGGCATGCACGACGAGATTGCGATACGTATCGCCTGGGACTTGCTGCGCGCATAGCGCCTGCAGCTTCGAATCCATCGCGTCGCGCGCACGCTGCGCCGCGGCCGGCAGGTCGATCTGATAGCGCTCGACGACCCAGCCGGCGACGAATCCAGGGTCGTAGTGCTTCAAGTCGTCGGTGGGAAAGGGCTCGATTCCGCGGATCAGGTCGGCGCGGACGCCGATCGACGCACAAACCAAGTCATCGTCGAAAAAATGCTGCAGCCGGCCTGCCGCCGGCTCCCAACGGATGCGCTGCACTTGACGCGTCTGCATGCGCCCGTCCTGCATGTAGCTCTCGGTCGTCCAGTAATAGTGGCCGGCCTCGGCGCTCCATTCCGCGTCGACATGCGCATCGAAAGTCCAGTACGGCAGGTAGACGCCCCGCACCGTGTCGGTGAGCGCCTTCTTGGCGAGTTTGGACGGTGCGAACCAAAGCTTCCCGTACCACGCTCGAATCCGCTCGCGGGCGTCTGACTCGCTGACTTTGAACGGCAAGACGCTTTCCGGGCGGAACGACGCCTTCGCTTCTTCGTAGGGGACCAGCTGCGCCGAGCCGCAGAACTCGCAGTGCTGGGCCTGTCGCGACGGATCGAGCACCGAGATCGCATTGCAGCTTTGACATTTGACTTGGCGCTTGTCGGCCATCCAACCGCGCGCGCCGTCGCCGATTCCGCGCAGCGCAGCGACCAGATCGTGCTCGACGATTTGTCCGTCCGGCATCTCCTTGGCCGGCGCCTCGGTACCGCAGAACGGACAGACGAGCCTTTGCTTCTTGGGATTCCAAACCGCCTCGCCGCCGCATGACGGGCAGGCGAACTTCGACAGCGCGACGGTCTCCGCGCCCACCGGGTCGTCGCGTTAGAGGATCAAGTAGCCGACGACCCGCCAGACGCCATCGGAGCCTCGTTCGAGGGTCACGTGCTCTTCGCCCTCTTTGTTGGCGAACGACGTCCGGAACCTGACCAGCGCAAAATGGCCGGCGTCGGGAACGCCGCGAAACGTGGTGCCGTAGGAAGTTCCGATCATCGTGCGACGGACGATCGCGCCTCGCGGCTCGCGCTCCTGCTTGAGTCCTTTCTCCCAGTCGGCGACCGTGATTGCCTGCTGGAATCTCGGTCCTCCGGCTCGCCAAGTGGTATCGGCATCGAGCTTGTCGGCGAGCTCGAGCCATTGGCGCGCCGCGAGCTGGACTGCGGACGACTGCGGGTCCTGCGCGTAGGCCGTCACCTGCAAAAGACATCCGAGAAGCAGGATCGTCGCGCCAAGAAAGTTGCGATTGAAGATCATTGAAAAACCCAGGTTCGAGGATTGCTTTCCGATCCGCTCGTACGCACTCGGCGTCGAAGCGGTCTTGTTTCGAGACGTCGAAGGGCGGCTTACCCGTTCAAGAACGCATCGACCGCGGCGCGGGTGATCCGCCACTGCGTTCCGATCTTCTTGCCTTTGAGATCGCCGGCATCGAGACTCGCCATCACGTCGCCTTCACCGACGCCCAGCATCTGCGCGACCTGAGCGGGGGTGAGCAGCTCGGGGGCGCCCGGCGTTGCTTGCGCCGGGCCTTTAACCGGCGGCGTCGACTGAGCCATGATCCCGCCGGATTGCGTCATCATCTGCTGCGCCATCGCCATTCCGACCGCCATCTCCGCCGCCATGCCACCGGGCCCGCCGCCGCCTTTTTCGAGGCCCTGCGCCATCTGGAACTTCACGTAGTCGTTCAGATTGCCCACCGCGGCCATGCTGGAGCGCTTGTCGATCGCTTCCTCGACTTCCGGCGGCACCGAAACGTTTTCGACGATGAACGTCGTCATCTCGAGGCCGTACTTGGCGCCGATCGCCGGATTGATGAGCGGCAGCAGCGCTTCGCCCAGCTCGCCATAGCGCGAAGCGACGTCGAGCGCCGGAATCTTCGAAGTCGCGAGTGCATCGGAGAACACGCTGACGAGGCGCGAGCGCATCGCATCGGTGAATTCGTCGAGGCGGAAGTGATCGTCGGTTCCGGCGACTTCCTTCAAGAACTTTCTCGGGGCGACGACGCGGAAATCGTACGTTCCATAGGCGCGCATGCGGACGACGCCGAAGTCGCTGTCGCGCATCATCACCGGGTTCGCCGTGCCCCATTTGTTTCCTGTGAACACGCGCGTCACGACATAGTAGACGTCGGCTTTGAACGGGCTCTCGAGGCCGTATTTCCAGCTCTTGAGATTGGTGAGGATCGGAATGTTGTCGGTCGTCAGCGTGTGCTTGCCGGGACCGAACGTGTCGCCGAATTCGCCCAGATAGACGAACTGTGCGACCTGCGACTCGCGAACGATCAATTGCGCGCCGTTCTTGATCTCCTTGTCCTCGTCGGGAAATCGGAACGAGAGCGTATCGCGCGAATCATCGGTCCACTCGATGATGTCGATGAACTGCTTTTTCAGGAAATCGATGATCGCCATGGCTGATCCGATCCGAGGTTTCGCCGCCGCGGACTCGTGCGCGCTATTTCTTGAGGGCCGCGAGGCGCGCTGCTTCGCTCTCGCCGTTGGTGATCTCCGCTTCGAGCTGCTCGGTCGGCAGCGCACCGGGAACCACCGAGCCGTCGGCGAAGATCAGCGTCGGCGTGGCGTTGACCTTCAGCTTCTGACCAAGCTCGTTCGTCGCGGCGACCGGATTGTCGCAGTCGCCGTTGTTCTTCGGCAGCGCACCCGAAGCGAAGAAAGCGTCCCACGCCTTTACGACGTCCTCGGAGCACCAGATGATCCTGGATTTTCTCGCCGAATCCGGATGCAGCTTGTCGATCGGAAAGAGGAAGGTGTAGATCGTGACGTTGTCGATGCCTGTGAGCTCTTTCTCGAGTTTCGCGCAGAACGGACAATCGGCGTCGGAGAACACCGCGAGCTTCCGTTGGCCATTGCCTTTGACTCGCTTGAAGGCGAGGTCCAGCGGCAACGTATCCCAGGCGACACGGTTCAGCTCGCGAAGCTTCCGGTCGGTCAGATTCTTTCGGGTTGCCGTCTCGTAGATGCTGCCGACGAACAAGTATTGGACTTTCGCGTCGGTGTAGACGATCTGATCGTCGAATTGCACTTCATAGAGACCGACGGAGGGCAGTTTCGAGATGCTGCCGATGGCGGCACCCTGGAATCTCTGCTCCAACAGCCTCTTGATCTGCGCGGCTTCGGCGCTCGGCGCCGCGGGCGTTGGGCTCGTGGGTGGAGGTGCGGCCTTGGCGGCTGCTGCCTTGGTGCCGGTGGCCGTCGTCGCCGCGGTCGTCATGGGCGCGGACGTAGCAGGGACCGCAACCGCATCTGCCGTCGGGGAGGCCGGATTGGCCGCAGCGGGCGCCGGCGCGTTGGCGGTCGCCGCCGATACCGCCGAGGCGAAGATCATCGTTGCGGCAACGGCAAGCGTCGTCGCAACGCCCAGCGAATGAATTCTTCTGGCAACTGCCATAGTCGACTCCTGAGGATGAGGGCCGAGTCTAACGCAACGCCGTTTGCGCCAGATAGCGCTTGGCCAATGGAAGGCGTTCCAATGCAGCCATCCCGAAGTTTCGCGCGTACCGAACCAGCGGCGCGCTCGTTCCGAACAGACGAGTGAGCCCGTCGATGACCGTTTGCATCGCCCGCACCGGCTCGGCTCGCCGGCGGGCGTAACGTTCGAGAAGTATGGGCGCGCCCGCATCGTTCAATGCCCCGCGCTCGCGCAAGACTTCGCACAAGGTGGCGACATCTCCGAAACCGAGGTTGATGCCCTGTCCCGCCAGCGGATGCACGCCGTGCGCCGCGTCACCCGCAAGGACAACGCGGTGCGACGTCGCGACCGACAGCTCTACGCTCTGCAGCGGAAATCCGACGCCCGGTGTAATGCACTCGAAGCTACCGAGCCGATGCTGGCCGGCGCTGGCGACTCGATTTGCGAGCATCGCCGCGTCGAGCGCGAGAAGCTCCTGCGCGAGACTATCGGGCGCGGACCAGACGATCGAAACGCGATCTCCAGGCAGCGGCAGCCAAGCCAGCACGGCGCCCCCTTGCAAGAACCATTGAAACGCGCGCCCGCGATGCGGCCGCTCGCAATTGAAGTTGGCGACGACCGCGGTCTGTCCGTACGAGCGCGTCACGGATTCGATGCCCGCGGCCTCGCGCAGCCAAGAGCGTACGCCGTCGGCACCGACGACGAGACGCGCCGACAGCGACATTCCGTCCGCGCATAGAAGCGTTGCTGCGTCGTCCGAGAACGACAGCGAGCTGAAAGCTACCGGGGCGTGGATGGGGATGTCTGCCGAATGGACGAGCGGGACCAGGGCGGCGCGCAGCGCGCGCTCCTCGACGATCGCCGCGAGCTCGCGTTCGCCGAGGTCGTACGCCGAGAAATTGAGCACGGCGCCGGCGTCCCCTTCGACTCGCATCGATTTGATCGAGGCGACGCGATCGCGGGGCAGCGTTCCCCATACCCCGAGCGTTCGCAGGAAGGCGGAGCTGCCGGGGCTGATCGCGTACACCCGCGGATCCCAGTCGCTTTCGCCAGCGGGATTCGATGCGGTTGGCACCGAGCGATCCGCAACGGCGACCTTGAGGCCGATGCTCGCCAGCGAGCGAGCGAGCGCGAGCCCGACCAATCCGGCGCCAGCGACGACAACGTCGTATTCCGCAGCGGTCGACGTCACCGGACTTCGGGGTCCAGCGTCTCGATCACGTGCTGCTGGTTCGTATAGATGCAAAGGTCACCGGCGATCGTGAGGGCTTGTTTGACGATATCGGCTGCGGAAAGTGCCGTGTGCTCGATGAGCGCTCGCGCGGCAGCCTGCGCGTAGGGGCCGCCGGAACCCAACGCGACGATGCCGAGCTCGGGCTCGAGGACATCGCCGGTCCCGGTGATGATCAGCGATGTGCTGCGGTCGGCGACGGCCAGCATGGCTTCCAGCCGGCGAAGGATGCGGTCCGAACGCCAGTCCTTGGCAAGCTCGACGGCAGCGCGCGCCAGGTTGCCTTGATGCTTGTCGAGCTTCGCCTCGAATCGCTCGAACAGCGTGAACGCATCGGCGGTCGCCCCTGCGAATCCCGCAAGGACGCGATCGTTGTGCAGGCGGCGCACCTTGCGCGCCGTCGCCTTGACGACGACGTTGCCGAGCGTCACCTGGCCATCGCCGCCGAGGGCAACCGCGCCTCCGCGGCGAACCGAAAGAATGGTGGTCCCGTGAAATGTTTCCATAGTCGGAGACTCCCTCGTCTCCGCGGGGAGGCGAATGCGGCTATTGCACCTTCTTGACGAAGTGCCGCGGCGAAACGCCGATGAGCAGAAGGAGGGCGCGAATAACGGGCGACACGCCGATCAGCTGCACCGTCTTATGCTGCGCCTCGATTCGGGTGATCACATTGAGCAGAGCGCCCGCGCATACGAAGTCGACGCGCTCGACGCCGCTCATGTCGACCGCGACTACTGCGCCCTCGGGCAGCAAGTCGGCGAACTTCGCGAGCTGCGGCCCCAACTGTCCTGCCATCACGCCCGTGAGCCTGAGCGTCTCGGACTCGGAATTGTTCGCCGGCTGATTCCGCTCCTCGGCAGCCTTCAGCGGCGTGCTCGCGGCGGGCAACTCTTCCCAAGACGGCGGAGAAAGCTCGAAAGCTACCGCGAACTCGATTGCGCGATCTTCGAAGGCTGCGCGGTTTCCCGTCCACTGCAACAACTCGAGCGATAGCAGCCACAACCCCTGGCCCGCTTCCCGTCCGTTGAGCAGCGCTGCTTCGAGCATCGGAACTAGCTTGTTGCCGAGTAGCAATTGCAGTCCGACCCGTGCCCGGCGCGCCTCCTGCAATGCTTGCGCCAGCAGCCGAGCACCATCGTCGTCCGCATCGTAGGCGGCGACCAGATCGAGGCGGGTCGATTGCGCTTTCCTCGCGATTGCGCGTTTCAGGCTCTCGATCTGCGTCGAGGACGCGGCAGTGATCTTTCCAGTGATTGCAATCAATCCGCCGACCGCGCGCGGCGCCGTTACTTTCGGCGCCTCGCTCGCTTCCCACGAGGGCGCCGATCGTTCGAACTGAACCACGTACTCGAGCGCAAGTCGGTCGAAAGCCGTCTTGTCGCCCTCGCGCTGCATCAGATCGAAGAGCGCCAGCCATGCGTGCGGAGAGGCCTTGGAATCGGGGTCGCCGACGAGGCCTTCCTCCAGCATCTTGCGGGCGTCGGCGGCCTTGCCGCTCGCAAAGCACAGTGCGGCATTCTCGAGCGCAGCGCAGAGACCCGGGTTCGCGCCGGCAACCTCGAACCCGGACTGGGCAGAGGTTCGCGGAGCTAAGCTCGAGCCCGCGAGAGAGATGTCCATCCCCGAGGGCTCGACGAGGCGGCGATCAGCCGGCTTCAGCGTACGCGCGGCCAGATCACGGGCCGTCACGCCGCGACCCACGACAGCCATCGGCGGCGACGCCGGCCGGGTTCGCGCCGTCACCTTCGACGGCTCAGTTTTCTTTGCGGGCGGTTTCGAAAAGAACGCCATCGATGTGTCGAGTTGTCAGCAATTGAGAGTCGGTTGCATCGGCCTCGCGATCGGTAAGCGCGTGCGCGTTTTTTAATAACGGCGTCATTATGATCGCGTCATAGCCATCCCACAAGCGCAGCGTTAGGGGGACGGGCCCGGTTGCCCTACAATCACGCGCGTCCGTTCGACGCGACAACCCTTCTGGAGGACCGATGAAGAACCCGCTCGAGTCGCTTTCGGCAACGATCGCCCTCGGCTTCGTCCTGACTGTGATCCTGTACTTCGTCGTCAAGAGCTTTTTCGCATAGCCGGCCCGCTGACAGAAACCGGAGCGCATATGGATATCGTAGCGATGACCGCGAGATGGGTGCATTTTCTCGCCGGCGTCATGTGGGTCGGACTGCTCTTTTACTTCAACTTCATCCAAATACCGGCGCTGAAAGCCGCTGGCGCCGACGGGACGGCGGCCGGAATCAGCAAGCACGTCGCGCCTCGCGCGCTGTTCTACTTCCGCTGGTCTGCGCTGGTGACCTGGCTCGCCGGCGCTGCGCTTCTCGGCGGCAACTTCACCCATGCGTTCACGCTGGCGAAAGGCTACGCCGGGATAGGCGTCGGCGCGTGGCTCGGCACGATCATGCTTCTGAACGTTTGGGGGATCATCTGGCGCAATCAGAAAAAGATTCTGGGGATCACGCCGGCGTCGGACGACGAGAAGAACCGAGCGCGCAGGATCGCGCTCCTTGCATCGCGCGTGAACCTGATGCTCTCGATGCCGATGCTGTTCTTTATGGCGGGCGGACTCACGCACAAGGCGGCCTTCGGCCTCTGAGCAGCGCAATCCGGCCGAAACGCGACAACGCGAATCGACCGGCTCGATCGATGCGACTTTTTCAGTCGGCGGGATCTCTAATCGCCGCTTGGTCGGCGAAAGCTCTATTCGCCGCTCGGTCGGCGAAACCTCTAATCGCCGCTCAGTGGGCGAAACCTCTAATCGCCGTACAGCTTCTGCACACGCTCGCGGCGCTCCTGCGCTTCGAGCGACAGCGTGGCCGTCGGACGCGCGAGCAATCGCGGGATGCCGATCGGCTCTCCGGTCTCCTCGCAGTAGCCGTAGCTCCCTTCGTCGATCAGCTTGATCGATTTCTCGACCTTCTTCAAAAGCTTCCGCTCGCGATCGCGCGTGCGGAGCTCTAGCGTGTACTCCTCCTCCAGAGTCGCTCTGTCGGACGGGTCGGTCGTGGTCTCGTTCTCGCGCAAGTGCTCGCCGGTGTCGTCGGCGTTCTGCAAGAGCTGGTCGCGCAATTCGATCAGGCGTTGCCTGAAGAAAGCGAGCTGCGCATCGTTCATGTAATCTTTGTCCGGCGCTTTGAGCAAATCCTCCTGCGTGAGGGTCTTGACCCTTTTCGCCGTCGTCGTCGCGCCTGCGGTTGCTTGCTTCGCTGCCATGCTGACCTCTGATCCCTTGGTCGCTTCGAAAAGTGACTGCCGACTCTCCGAAGCGCCTCGTCTGACTCGAAGTGCCGGTTGGCGGTTCCTTGGACGCCGCCCAAGCACCAAACTCGACATTATATCCTTTACCTCGACTGCGTAGCCACTCGTGTCTGGACCGGAGCCCAACGGGGCGCCGCTCCACTGCGACCGTATAATCCTGCCCGAACCTAAGCGTCATTCACCGATCGATGCAACGCGATTCGTCATGATGCCGTCATTGACGCTGGACCGTCCCGACGACTGGCATCTCCATCTTCGCGATGGCGCCGTTCTGCCCGGCGTCCTCGCGGCGACCGCCGCGGTGTTCGGTAGAGCAATCGTCATGCCCAACCTGAAGCCGCCGGTCACGACGACCGACGCAGCGCGCGGCTACCGCGACCGAATCCTGAAGTCGCTGCCGCCGAAGTCGGGATTCACGCCACTGATGACGCTGTACCTGACAGACAGTACGGAACCGGCGGAGATCGCGCGTGCGAAGGCATCGGGGTTCGTACACGCAATCAAATACTATCCGGCGGGTGCGACGACCAATTCCGAATCGGGCGTCACCGAACTGACTCGCGCCTATCGCGCCATCGCGGCGATCGAGGAGCACGGTCTCGTTCTCTCGCTCCACGGCGAGGTGACCGATCCGGACGTCGACATCTTCGATCGCGAGCGCGTTTTCATCGAGCGCCGGCTCACCCCGCTGTTGCGCGAATTCCCGAAGCTCAAGGTCGTGCTCGAGCACGTCACGACCTCGGAAGCGGCGGATTTCGTTGCCGCCGCTCCCGCAAACGTCGGGGCGACGATCACTCCGCAGCATCTGCTCTGGTCGCGCAACGCGCTATTCGACGGCGGCATGCGTCCGCATCTGTACTGCATGCCGATCCTCAAGCGCGAGCAGCATCGGCAGGCTCTCGTTCGATCGGCGACGTCGGGTTCGGCGAAATTCTTCCTGGGCACCGATTCGGCGCCGCATCCGCGCCATTCGAAAGAGAGCGCCTGCTGCGGCGCCGGCTGCTATTCGGCGCCGATTGCCCTCGCGCTTTACGCCGAGGTGTTCGAACAAGCGCGAGCGCTCGATCGGCTCGAGGCGTTCGCCAGTCACTTCGGTGCGGACTTCTATGGACTGCCGAGAAACAGCGACAAAGTGACGCTGTCGCGCGATCCTTGGACAGTACCAGCTGACTATGCATTCGGCGACGACGTCGTCGTGCCGCTCCGAGCTCGGCAGCAAGTCCTCTGGCGTATTAGTGCGAGCGCGTCGGCGCCCCAGTGAACGAATCGCCGTCGGTGCTATCCTAGCCATCCGAAGCCAGCCAGACCGTCGCCGTCCGGGAAACCGGGCGGAGGAAAGTCCGGGCTCCGAAGAGCAGGATGCCGGGTAACCCCCGGCCGCTATAAGTCGCCGCGGATCCCGCGGTCAGACGAAGGCGAGGAATAGGGCCACAGAGACGAGTCGCCGCGTGTCAAACCGCGGCGGGTGAAACGCGGCAACCTCCATCCGGAGCAACACCAAGTAGGCGGACGATGACGCTGCTCGCCGAGTCCGCGGGTAGGTGGCACGAGCGCACCGGCAACGATGCGCCTAGATGAATGACGGTCATAGCGCGCGAGCGCCGTAACAGAACCCGGCTTATCGGCTGACTTCGACTTATCAATGTTCGTGCAAAGTTTCGCTCGCTGCGCTCGCACGATACTTTGCACGAGAACAGCACGTCACAGCGAGAAACCTAGGGGCGGCGCGTCGGTTTTCGCTTGGCAAGATCGAAAAAACCGAGCGTGCTAGTCACGGCTTCCGCTGCGACCGGCGCTCCGTCGAAACCTCGTTCGCTTCACATCGCGCAGAATCTCGCGCGCCGCATTGTGGCCAGGCGCGCCGGTCACGCCTCCGCCCGGGTGCGCGCCCGCCCCGCACAGGTAGAGACCGCGAATCGGAGTTCGGTAGTTGGCATGACCCAACACGGGCCGCGTCGAGAAAAGCTGATCGATCGCCAAGGCGCCGTGAAAAATGTCGCCGCCGATCAACCCGAATTCGCGCTCGAGATCGAGCGGCGTCAACGCGCGTCGCCCGATGACGCTTGCTTTGAAGTTCGGCGCCGCGCGATTGACCGTGTCGATCATCAGATCGGCTACCGTGTCGCGACAATCGTCCCAGCCTGAACCAGGACGAACGCTCGGCAAATCGGGATGCACGTGCTGGCAGAAAAGGCTCGCGACGTGCATTCCCGAAGGAGCGAGCGTGTCGTCGACCACCGAAGGGATCAGAACTTCGACGATCGGCGCCGTCGACCAGCCTTGGGTTTTCGCGTCGAAATACGCGCGCTCCATGTAACTGAGCGACGGTGCGATGACGATGCCGCTCGCATGATGCGGTTGCGGACCTTTTCCCGGCAATGCGGTGAAGTCCGGCAAGTCCGTCAACGCAACGTTCATACGGAACGTCCCCGAACCGCACCGGTAGCCGGCAATGCGCCTGCGGAAATCGTCGGGAAGTGCGTCCGCCGTGACCAATCGCTCGAACAGCAGCTTCGGATTGACGTTGGCGACGACGCGCTTTGCTTCGATCACGTCTCCGCCGTCGAGTGCGACACCTGTCGCGCGTCCGTTGTGCACGACGATGCGTTCGACGCCTGCGCTCGTCCTCAGCGCCACGCCGCGTGCCTGACATTCGGCCGCCATCGCCTGTGTGATTGCGCCCATGCCTCCACGCGCATGTCCCCAGAGTCCGCGCTTGCCGTTCACTTCGCCGAAGACATGATGCAAGAGCACATACGCCGAGCCCGGCGTATACGGGCTCGCGAAATTGCCTACGACCGCGTCGAATCCGAGCGCAGCTTTGATCGGCGACGACTCGAACCAGCGATCGAGGACTTCCCCCGCGCTCTTCGTAAAGAGATCGAGCACGTCGCGCCGTCCCCCGAGGTCGAGCGCGCGGAAGTGCCTTGCGACTTTCCACGCGTCGAGCATCGCTCCGATGCCGCCGCCCAGGTTCGGAGGTGTCGCGAGAATGAGGTCGCGCAGGACATCGGCCACGCGATCCAGCATCGCGTAGTAGTCGGGAAGCTTCGCGGCGTCTCGCTGCGAAAACCGGCCGACTTCCTTCTGCGTCGCTTCGATGCCGCCGCCGACCTTCAAATAAGCATCGTCAGGCAGCGGCAGAAAATTCGAGATGGGCCTCTCGATGATCTCGAGTCCATGCTCGGCGAGACGCAAGTCGCGAATCACTTTCGGGTTCAGCAAGCTGACCGTGTAGCTCGCTGTGGAATTCCGAAACCCCGGATGAAACTCTTCGGTGACGGCCGCGCCGCCGAGGATCGATCGTTTCTCGAGCACGCAGACGGATAGACCCGCGCGCGCCAGGTAGGCGGCGCAAGTGAGCCCGTTGTGACCGCCTCCGACGACGACGATATCGAACCGCGTTGTTGCGGCCATCGCGCTAGTGCACGACGTCGAACGCTCGAGCGCGTCTATTCGTCGTTGAGACCGGCGGCAACGATCGAAAAGCCGCTGTCGACATAAGTGATATCGCCGGTGACGCCGCTCGCAAGATCGGATAGCAGGAAAGCGGCGACGTTCCCGACTTCGTCGATCGTGACATTGCGGCGGAGAGGTGCGTTCTTCTCGACGACGCGCTGAATCTTGGAAAAGCCGCCGATGCCTGCCGCCGCAAGCGTCTTGATCGGACCCGCGGAAATGCCGTTGACGCGAATGCCCTCCGGCCCGAGGCAAGCCGCGAGATAGCGGATGTTCGCCTCCAGGCTCGCTTTCGCCAGGCCCATCACGTTGTAGTTGGGCATTGCTCGCAGCGCGCCGAGATAGGTCAACGTCACGAGTGCGCCGCCGCGTCCTTGCATCAGCGGTCGGGCGCCTTTCGCCAAAGCGGCGAAACTGTACGAGCTGACGTCATGCGCGGTTGCGAATGCGGCGCGCGACATGCCCTCCAGAAAATCTCCGGCGAGCGCTTCGCGGGGCGCGAACGCGATCGCGTGCAGCAGGCCGTCGAGCGCTCCCCATTCTTTGCCGACGTCGGCAAACAGCGAGGCGATGTCTTCATCTCGGGTGACGTCGCATCGCCAGACCGGCACCGTTCCGAATTCCGCCGCGATCCTGGTCACGCGATCGCGAAGTTCATCGTTGACGTAGGTGAACGCGAGCGTCGCGCCTTCGCGCTGACAGGCGTGCGCCACGCCGCTCGCGATCGAGCGGTTGGAGAGCACCCCAGTGATCAGAATCTTCTTGCCGGCGAGAAATCCCATCAGGGCTCCGAGTACGGGCGCTTGCCGCCGAGTGGATCGATTCGAGCGGCTGCTCGACGCTAGAAGATCACCGGCGTCGGACCGATGATGCCACAGGCGATCCGATTGTTCGGAACGCCCGGCGAGGCTTCGAGCGATCCGCTGGTGCCTTGGTGAACGACCACTGCCTTGCCGGTGACGCCGGTCGTCGCTCCATCGAGGGTGAGGCCGGGAATACGAACGGTCATCGACACACTTCCTTCGCTCCCTTCGGTGCGAACCGTACTGTAGACCGGCTCGCTTGCGCCGGGCAGCGCGATCGGCGGCCCTGCCGAAAAGCCGTTCGCCGACGAGCAATTGGGCATCGAATGAATCGCGATCCGATAGGGGCCGGAGAGAACAATCCCGAAATCGGCGTTCATGGTGAGGCCGCCATCGTAGGGGCGGAAGGTGATGAGACCTCGGGCCACGCTGCCGCCGAGCGGCTGAAGGCGAGCGCCGATGATCGGTGCCGCGGGCGGACGCTGCTCAGGCGGGGCCGTCGAGCAAGCCGCGAGGAAACCTGCGACCGCGATGACGAGCAGGGATCCGCGGAGAGGCAACGAACGGCTCCGATCCATCTTCAGGATTTTTTGCTGACGATGCCGCAAGCGACGCGGGCGCCCGAATTGCCCGTCGGCTGCGTCTGGAAGTCGTCGGCGTCCTTGTGCACGATCACGCTCTTGCCGATCACGTCGGTCAGACCATAGCCGACCGCGATGACATCGAGCTCGGCGATCAGGTTGGCGTTGCCGTTCGCGTCCGCTTCCAGCATCGGCATATCGCCCGCATGCCGTTCGCGCGTCGACGGGCTCGCGTGCGACTTCATCAATGGATTGAAGTGCCCTCCTGCGCTCATTCCGTCGTCCGAATTGCAGTCGCCCTTCTCGTGCAGATGGAACCCATGATTGCCGGGAGTCAGGCCGGAGACATTGGCCGTCACCGCGACCCGATCGCCAAGCGAAACGAATGTCACGGTGCCCTTCGCCGTGTTGCCCTTGGTGGGCTTCAGCTCGGCGGTCGCTGAATCGCCCGAGAATCGAGGCGTTGCCGTCGAGCATCCCACAACCACCGCAACCATCGCCGCAATCGTCGACAATTTCATATCGTTCTCTCCTCGGTATGGATTCGTTCGCGAACGCGGATGATCGGATGCGTGGAATCCGCGCTCTAGTCGGCGGAGCATGATAAGCGATGCGCGTGACGCTCGCCACCGATGCCCAATGCCCTACTGTCGACGATCGCGCTGCGGTTACAATCGCGGGCCCGCCATGACAAGACCGGCCCACCGGACCGGCGAAGCGCGGCGTGAGGGAGGAAAACTCGATCACGAGGACAGTTATGCAGACGACCAAGAAGCGGCATACGCCGGCGGCATCCATCGCTCGTTCGGTGCAAGTTGCGAGGTTCCCCCTGCTGGGCGGCGCTCTGGCCATGTTTTTCGGATGCGGAGGCGCCGGCGACTTCCAGGAAGTCAGCGTCAAGCCGGCCTTTCTCGGTACCCTGACCAAGACAACATACAACGGCACGAGCGACGACCTGCTCACCGCAGGACTGGGGAAGACGGGACTAGGCTCCGCGACTCCACCCACCGTGGCGAACCCCACGGCGCCGACCGCCTCCGAACTGCGCCGCTTGGCGATCTACAACAACTACCGCGCCCTGCTCGACATCGCTCCGGCGGGCGGCTATGGGCTTCTCTACGGGCCCAATATCGACGTCAGCGGCGGCAATACCTTGGGTGAGGGCAGGATCGCCGGGACCGAATACATTGCCTATGCCGACGACGGCACCGGCGTCAAGAACGTGACCCTGTTGATCCAGATACCGACATCGTTCGATCGCGTCTCCCCGTGCATCGTGACCGCCACGTCGTCGGGCTCTCGGGGTGTTTACGGTGCGATCGGAACAGCCGGTGAGTGGGGGCTCAAGCACAATTGCGCCGTCGCTTATGCCGACAAGGGAACCGGGATCGGCGTTCACGATCTCGCAACCAACACCATCAATCTGCAGGACGGAACTCGGTTGGACGCAGTCGCGGCCGGCACGCGCTCCAACTTTACGGCGACGGTTTCGGGCGCGGCGCTGGCGACGTTCAATACGGCGAATCCGTTTCGCATGGCGATCAAGCACGCGCATTCGCAGCAGAATCCCGAGAGGGACTGGGGCGGCGATACGCTGAATGCAGTCAGGTTCGCGTTCTGGGCGCTCAACGACGCCTTCGGCGAGCGGAATCCCGATGGCACGACGCGGCAGACGTTCAAGGCCGATAACACGATCGTCATCGCATCGTCGGTTTCGAATGGCGGCGCGGCCGCGATCGCCGCAGCCGAGCAAGACACCGAGGGTCTGATCGACGGCGTAGCGGTCGCCGAGCCGGTGCTCGAGCTCACGCCGATTGCAGGACTCGCGATTACGCGCGGCACGACGACGATCGTCGCGGGGGGGAAGACGCTCTACGACTACTTCACCTTCGCCAATCTCTATCAGCCCTGCGCGGCGCTCTCGGCACGAGCGGCAGGTTCGCCCGGTGCCGCATTGCTGCCTGCGGCGCTGTCGACGAGTCGTTGCACGTCGCTGAAAGCCAAAGGCCTACTGAATGCTTCGACGCTCGGCGACCAAGCGGAGGAATCGCTCGACAAGTTGATCGCCGCCGGCTGGCAGCCCGAATCGAACACGCTGCATTCGTCGCACTATCGGCTCGCCGTGCCGCCGGTCGTCGCCACCTATGCGAACGCGTACGGACGCTTTCGCGTCGAGGACAATCTCTGCGGATTCTCCTACGCATCGACCGATGCGGCCGGCAAGCCTGTGGCATTGGCTGCGGCATCGCTCGCACAGATTTTCGGACCCTTCAACGGTGTCGGTCTGAGCTCGGGAATCAATATCGTCAACAATCTCTCGCCGGGCGGAGCGCTGGTCGACCTCACATCGCTTTCACCGTCGACAGGGACAGCCGACTTGAATCTCGACGGCGCCGTCTGCCAGCGCAATCTCTGGACGGGAACGGACGCAAACGCCGTCCGCTTGCAGAACGGCGTAAGAGAAACGCTTCGATCCGGAAACTTGCGCGGAAAGCCGGCGATCATCGTCGCCGGACGCTCCGATACGCTGATTCCGGTGAATTTCAACGCCCGGACGTACTTCGGCGCGAACAAGATCGTCGATGGCGCAAGCAAGCTCGTCTACATCGAGGTCACCAACGCGCAACACTTCGATGCGTTCATCGACAACGCGGCGCTGCCGGGCTACGACTCGACGCTCGTCCCGCTTCACTACTATTTCATTCAAGCGATGGACCGGGTCTTCGCCAACTTGAAGACCGGCGCAGCTTTGCCGCCATCGCAGCTCGTTCGAACGACACCTCGCGGCGGCACGCCCGGAGCGGCGCCTGCGATCACGACGGCGAATGTGCCGGCAATCTCGAGCACTCCGGCGGCGACGAATCTGATCACGTTCTCGAACAATACGGTCACGATTCCCGACTGAGCATGCAGAGCCGACCAGAACCGCGCGCTGTCGATCGATCCGGTGCGGCTCGCGAGAGCCGCTCGCCGTGTTCGCGGTAAACTAACCGGCCGTCCTCTCGGGGCGGCCGCAACCCTCCGATCGGCCGTCCGCGTCGCGCGGCCGTATTCTTTTCTCCGAGCCCGCCATGTCGCAGATGACCCCCTCCGAAATCGTAAGCGAGCTCGACAAGCACATCGTCGGCCAGGACGCCGCGAAACGCGCTGTTGCCATCGCCCTCCGCAATCGGTGGCGGCGCCAGCAGGTCGCTGAACCGCTGCGACAGGAGATCACGCCGAAAAATATCCTGATGATCGGACCTACCGGGGTCGGCAAGACCGAAATCGCGCGCCGCCTCGCCCGGCTCGCCGACGCTCCGTTCATCAAAGTCGAAGCCACCAAATTCACCGAGGTCGGCTACGTCGGGCGTGACGTCGACACCATCATCCGCGATCTGGTCGAGGCCTCGATCAAGCAGACGCGAGAGTCGGAATCGCGAAAGGTTCGCGATCGAGCCGCCGATGCTGCCGAAGAGCGTCTGCTCGATGTCCTGCTGCCGCCGGCTCGATCGGTCAACTTCACCGATATGCAGCCGACCGATTCGGCCACGCGGCAGAAATTCCGCAAGATGCTGCGCGAAGGGCAGCTCGACGATCGCGAAGTCGAGATCGAAGTGTCGCTGCTCGCGCCGCAGATGGAAATCATGGCGCCGCCGGGGATGGAAGATCTCACGAGCCAGCTTCAGGGGATGTTTCAACAGCTTGGCGGCGCCCGCCGGAAATTGAAGAAGATGAAGGTGGGCGAGGCGATGAGGACGCTGACCGACGAAGAAGCGGCCAAGCTGCTCAATGATGACGAGCTGAAAGCCAAGGCGCTTGCCGCCGTCGAGCAGAACGGAATCGTTTTCCTCGACGAGATCGACAAGATCGCCAGCCGCCAGGAGACGCTGGGCGCGGACGTCTCGAGGCAGGGCGTGCAACGCGACCTCCTGCCGCTGGTCGAGGGAACGACGGTCACCACCAAGTTCGGCATGGTCCGCACCGATCACATTCTTTTCATCGCGTCGGGCGCGTTCCACTTCTCCAAACCGTCGGATCTGATTCCCGAGCTGCAGGGACGATTTCCGATTCGCGTCGAGCTGAATTCGCTGTCGGTCACCGATTTCGAACAGATCCTGACCGCGACCGACGCCTGTCTCGTCACTCAATACCAGGCGTTGCTCGGCACCGAGAACGTTCACCTAAACTTCAAGCCGGAGGGAATCCGACGGCTCGCCGAGATCGCGTTCTCGGTCAACGAGAAGCAGGAGAACATAGGCGCACGAAGGCTCTACACGGTCATGGAGCGGCTGCTCGATGATCTATCGTTCAGCGCGACCCGCCACACCGGGGAGACGTTCGCCATCGACGCCGCGTACGTCGATCAGCGGCTGAAAGACATCGCCGGCGACGAGAATCTCTCGCGCTACATCCTCTAGCGCTCGGCCGACCGTTCGGCTGTTACTTCGGGCTGTCATTTCGGATTGCGGCCGGCAAGTTCTGTCGGGCTTGAAATTAATTAATCGATTGATTAATATTCAGCTGTGAACGCCCGCCACCCCTCTCGGTTTTCCAAACACGCCGGGAACCGTCCCTCGGGACGCCCAGCGCGAGCACGCGGGCACGACGCGCGGGAAGCATTGCTCGACGCCGCGGTTGGGCTGTTTGCCGAGCGCGGCGTCGCGGCTACGACGGCGGGCGATATCGCGGAGCGGGCCGGAGTCACCGCGGCCATGATTCACTACTACTTCCGTGGCCGAGAACGGCTGATCGACGCAGTCGTCGACGAGCGGATGGCCCGCTTCGTCGGTCATGTATTTGCGAATCCGGTCGATCCCCGGCAAGGGTTGCCCTCCGCCATCGCGACGATCGTCTCCCGCATCTTCGAAGCGGCGCGGCTGATGCCGTGGATGCCCCAGATCTGGATCCGCGAGATTGCCGCAGAGGGCGGCTCGCTGCGCGAACGGGCGCTGAAGCATCTGCCGATGCTGGCGATCGGCAACTTCGTTTCGATGTTGACCGCCGCCCAACAGCGCGGGGAAATCGGACCCGACATTGAGCCCAGGTTTGTGTTCGTATCGATCATGGGACTGACGATGTTTCCTCTGGCGACACAGCCGGTGTGGCGGCGGCTGCCCGGGACCGATCGATTGACCGCTGACGACTTGCAGCAACACGCTGCCGCGCTGCTCCGCTCGGGCTTGAGCAGTCGCTCGGCAGCACTGACGAAAGGAAACGCAAGGAGTTCGCGATGAGATCTGAAACGCCGTTGAGCCGCGCCATGGGGTCGATCCGCATCATGCCGATGGTGGCCGTGCTTGCTCTTGCATCGTGCGGCGAAGCGCCGCGCGCAGGTCATCAGGGTTATGTCGAAGGAGAGTTCGTAAACGTTGCTGCGCCGATTGCGGGACGGCTCGATCGTCTCGCCGTCAAGCGCGGCGATCAGGTCGCTTCCGGCGCGGCGTTGTTCGCGCTCGAAGCCGTCAACGAATCGGCTGCGCAGCGCCAGGCACAAGAGCAGCTCAGAGCGGCCGAAGCGCAGCTCGCCGACCTTCGTATAGGCAAGCGGCCGCAGGAGCAGGACGTGACGCGCGCCAAGCTTGCGGAGGCAGAGGCGGATGCGCAGAAGTCATCGACGAAGCTCGTGCGCGACGAGGCGCAATTCAAGGTCGGCGGCATCTCGAAACAGCAGCTCGACGACTCGCGCGCTGTCCAAGCCGTCGATGCTTCCCGGGTCCGTCAGCTCCGAAGCGAGCTCGCGGTCGGCGACCTTCCGAGTCGCAACGAGCAGGTGCGCGCGCAGTCCGCGCAAGTCGCCGCCGCGCGCGCCGCAGTCGAGCAAGCTCAATGGAAGCTCGATCAGAAATCCGTCGCTTCGACGCGCCAGGGAAGCGTCTACGACACCCTCTATCGTGAAGGGGAATGGGTCGCCGCCGGCAACCCAGTCGTACGCCTGCTCCCTCCCGGCAACGTGAAGGTGCGCTTCTTCGTCCCCGAGCCGCTGGTCGGATCGATCGCTCCGGGGCGCTCGGCATCGGTCCATTGCGACGGCTGCGCCGCCGACGTGCCGGTGACGGTGACCTATGTAGCGAACGACGCGGAATTCACGCCGCCCGTGATCTTCAGCAACGAGACGCGGGCAAAGCTCGTGTTCATGATCGAAGCGCGGCCCGCCTCCGCCGATGCGGCGAAGCTGAGACCCGGCCAACCGGTGAGCGTTACGCTGAAATGAGCTCGACCCATCCCGTCATCGACGTCAAAGGCCTCGACAAGAGCTTCGGCGACAAGCACGTCGTCGTCGATCTCTCGCTCACCGTTCAGCGCGGCGAAATCTTCGGCTTCCTCGGGCCGAACGGCAGCGGCAAGACGACGTCGATCCGCATGATGTGCGGACTCCTCACGCCCGATGCGGGAAGCGGAACGTGCCTCGGCTACGACATCCGAACCGAAAGCGACGACATCAAGCGCAACGTCGGCTACATGACGCAGAAGTTCTCGTTCTGGGACGATCTCACGATCCGTGAGAACCTCGAATTCATTGCGCGCGTCTACGACATGCCCGATCGGAAGAACACGGTCGATCGCGCGCTCGAAGGTCTGGGGCTCACGGGACGCGCCAATCAGCTCACCGGCTCACTTTCGGGCGGATGGAAGCAGCGGCTCGCTCTCGCGGCGTGCATGCTGCACCAGCCGCGCCTGTTGCTCCTCGACGAGCCGACGGCGGGCGTCGACCCGAATGCGCGTCGCGAGTTCTGGGAGGAGCTCCATCGCCTGTGCGCAGATGGCATCTCGGTGCTCGTAAGCACGCATTACATGGACGAGGCCGAACGGTGTCACAAGCTCGCCTACATTGCCTATGGCAGATTGCTTGCCCAAGGCACTGTCGACGAGGTGATCGCGAGTCAGAAGCTGACGACCTACGCCGTCAGAGGACCCGGAGTCGCCGAGCTCGGACCGCGCCTCAGGACTTCGCCGGGCGTCGAACAGGCGACCTTCTTCGGCAACGAGCTTCATGTCACCGGCCGCGACGCAGCAACGCTCGAATCGACTTTGAAAAGTGTCATCGCCGGAGGGCAGTGGCATTACGAGCGAGTCGACACCGGCCTCGAGGATGTCTTCATCCATCTGATGCGCGCGGCCACCGATAACTACGGCAAAGCAAATTGAATACCGCAACGACAACGACACAGGACGAGCGGGCCCAGCGCGCTTCTCGCGGCTTCTCGCTGGCGCGCTGGTGGAGCATGGTGACGAAGGAGTTCTTGCAGCTCCGCCGCGATCGGATCACCTTCGCCATGATCGTCGGCATTCCGATCATTCAGCTGACGCTGTTCGGCTACGCCATCAACACCGATCCGAAGCACATGCCGACGGCAGTCATCGCCGGCGATTCATCCGACTTCACGCGCTCGATCATCTCGGCGATGGCGTCGTCGGACTACTTCAAGTTCATCGGCGAGCTTCCCGACGAAGAGGCGGGACGAGAAGCGCTGGCGCGCGGCGATGCGCAGTTCGTCGTCACCATTCCGGTCGACTTCACGCGCCGGCTTTTGCGCGGCGAGCGCCCCTCGCTGCTCGTGCAGGCCGATGCTTCGGACCCGACTGCCACCGGCGCCGCACTCTCGGCAATGACACCGCTGGTTCAGCAAGTCGCCAAGCGCGAGCTCACCGGCTCTCTTGCGCATCTCGACGCCGGTCCGCCCGCTTTCGACGTGCGGTTGCATCGGCTGTACAACGCGGAATCGATTACGCAATACAACATCGTTCCCGGCCTGATGGGCGTCATCCTCACGATGACGATGGTGATGATGACCGGCCTCGCCATCACCCGCGAGCGCGAGCGCGGCACGATGGAGAACATGCTGGCGATGCCATTGAAGCCGCTCGAAGTGATGACCGGCAAGATCGTTCCGTATGTTGCGATCGGCCTCGTGCAGGCTTCGATCATCCTGCTCGCTGCGCGTTGGATATTCCACGTTCCGTTCGTCGGCAGCGTCAGTGCACTCTATATTTCAGCGCTGCTCTTCATCGCCGCGAACCTGACTGTCGGTATCACCTTGTCGTCGATCGCCGCAAGCCAATTGCAGGCGATGCAGCTCACATTCTTCTACTTCCTGCCGAACATCCTGCTTTCCGGGTTCATGTTTCCGTTCCGCGGCATGCCCGAATGGGCGCAAGCGCTCGGCAGCGTGCTTCCGCTCACGCATTTCAACCGGCTGGTCCGCGGCATCCTGCTCAAGGGGAACGACTGGCCCGACCTCTGGCCGGAGGTATGGCCGATGCTCTTGTTCACGCTGATCGTGATGGGCATCGCGCAGAAATTCTATAAACGCACGCTCGACTGACGGAGGCTTCGTCATGACTCGCTTCGCACATCGCTTTCGTTCCGGTATCACATCGCTCGTTGCAGTCTTGCTGCTTGCCGCATGCACGATGGGCCCGAATTTCCAGCGCCCCGATCCACCCGCGACTCCCCGCTACACCGTCGGCAACCAACCCGACTCGACGGCAGCGGCGGACGGTGTGGCACAACGTTTCATCGCTTCGCGCGATCTGCCCGCGGACTGGTGGAAGCTCTACGCGTCGCCGAAGCTCGATCAGCTGGTGCGCGCCGCACTCGATGCGAGCCCTACGCTGCCTCAAGCACGCGCTCGGCTGGCGCAGGCGCAGGAAGACCTCACCGCACGAACGGCGGCAACGCGATTGCCATCGGTCGACGGATCGCTGGGCGTGAGCCGCAAGCAGGTGGATCCCGCGGCATTGGGGTTTCCTCAAGCGCCGCAAGTCGGACCGTTCACGCTCTTCCACGTCGGCGTCGACGTTTCCTACACGGTCGATGCGTTCGGCGGGGCGCGACGCGAGCTCGAATCGCTCGAGGCCGTCGTCGAGGCCCGGCGCCATGAGCTCGACGCGGCGCAACTCACGCTCACGGCCAATGTGGTAACCACGGCGATCCGCGAAGCGAAGCTGCGCGCGCAGATCTCATCGACGCGTGCCATCCTCGATGCGCAATCGAATCTTCTCGGCATCGCCGAGCAGCGACATGCGCTTGGCGCCGTTGCAGCGGTCGAGGTCATGAACCAGCGAGCGCTCGTCGCTCAGACGCGATCGCAGCTGCCGCCGCTCGAGCGTGATCTCGCCCAAACGATGCATGCGCTGGCGACCTATACCGGCGTCGCCCCGGCCGACGCATCGCTGCCGACGATCGAGCTTGCGGACCTCACGCTGCCGCGCGACGTTCCGCTGGTGATTCCGGCCGATCTGGTTCGGCAGCGGCCGGACATCCGAGCCAGCGAAGCGCTGCTGCACAGAGCGAGCGCTGCGATAGGCGTCGCCGAAGCGAATCGCTATCCGCGGCTCACGCTCTCGGGCGGGCTTTCGTCCGATCGAACACGCATCGAAGACGTGATCGGCCAGGGAATCAACGTGTGGAACATCGGAGTCTCGCTCGTGCAGCCGCTGTTGCGGCAACCCGAACTGAAGGCCCGCCAGCGCGAGGCGATCGCGGCTTACGACGAAGCGCTGGCAGCGTATCGGATCGCAGTTCTCACCGGCATCCAGAACGTCGCCGACTCGCTTCGCGCTTTGGAGAATGACGCCGACGCCCTCGCTGCACGCTCGGAGCAGACTCGCGAAACTCAGAATGCCTATGCGATCACGCTCGAACGCTTCCGCTTGGGTGGCGTAAGCCAGCTCGATCTGCTCGATGCGGAGCGCCAGCGGCTCCAGGCCGAGCTCGACCGCTCTCAAGCCGCCGCAGCGCGCCTTGCGGATACGGCGGCACTCTTTCAGGCGATGGGCGGCGGTTGGTGGCAGACGCGCGAATCGAACGCGACCGGCTCAGTGTCTCAGTACTTCATCGTACAGCCGTAGGGAGCGGTGCTCGCAACGCTGACCGCTTTCCCCGCCATCGCTTCAGTCAGCGCCGCACGCACATAGTTGTTGGCGATCTTGACGTCGGCAACATCAGTGGATCGCTTGTCGTCGATCGCGCCGTTGTAGACGAGCTTGCCGGTCGGATCGACGATGAACATGTGCGGCGTGACCTTCGCGCTGTAGCTGCGCGCGGTACCGCTCGTTCCGTCGATCAGCGTAGCCTTGGGCGCCGCACCCTGCGCGCGCATCCAACTCGACATTTGCTCGGGCGTCTTGTATTCACCGTGGCTCTGGTTAGTCGAATTGATCGTCAACCAGACGACATCCTTTGCGCCGTACTCCTGTTGCAGCCCCTGCATGTTGTGGCTGTTGTAATGCTTGCGTACGAACGGGCACTCCGGATTCGTCCATTCGAGCACGACGAACTTGCCCCGATAGTCGGAGAGCTTCACCGCCTTGCCCGACGTATCGGCCACAACGAAGTCGGGAGCGTTGGCGCCGGGAGCGACGGCGAGCGCGGGAAACGTTGCGGCGAGAGCGATGCCGACGGCGAAACTAAGCGAAGCGAGGCGCATGGGATTCTCCTGAAAATCGGCAATATCGGGTGAGTGTTGCTAGTGCCTTCCGCGCGAGGCGTCAAAGAGACGCCAGCGCTTTCAGCACCGATTGCTGTTGCAGAACCTCCGGCAAGAGGACCGCGTCCTTTCCGGGTCGATAGAGAACGTACACCGGGACGCCGCTCCGGCCAAGTGCGGACAACGCACGGGTGATGTCGGGATCGCGGCGCGTCCAATCGGCGCGCACGAGCGCGACGTTCTTGCTGGCGAATGCGGCGCGAATCGTCTTGGCGTTGAGCACCATGCGCTTGTTCACCTGGCAGGTGACGCACCAGGCGGCGGTGAAGTCGATGAACACCGGACGGCCCGACGCCGTCAGATCGGCGAGGCGTGCCGGCGTGTACGGCTGCCAATCCGGATCGGACACAGCCACCTTCCGACCGTCGCTCGCGGCCGATTCGGCATCCGCGATGAACAGCGGCCACGCCAGGACGAGCCCGATGACCAGCGCCGCAAACCCCGCGATGCGCCAAGGTCGTGCGCCGCCGGTGTTCACGATCCGCCAAGTCCAGAGCGCGAAGCCGACGAAGAGCAGCGCAAGCAAAAGGCGGAGCACGGCATCGTTGTCGCGCTGGACGCCGAGCACCCAAGCGAGCCAGATCACCGTCGCATAGAGCGGAAATGCCAGCACCTGCTTGAATCGCAGCAGCCACGGCCCGGACCGCGGCAGCCGGTTGCGCCAACGCGGCAGCAGCGCGAGCATCACGTACGGCGCTGCCATCCCGATGCCAAGCGCAACGAAGACGACGAACGTGACCAGCGTCGACTGAGCGAGCGCGTATCCCATCGCCGCTCCCATGAAAGGGGCCGTGCAAGGCGAGGCGATGACGACCGCCAGAACGCCTGACGCGAACGCATCGGCGGTTCGATTCTTCGCCGTGAAGTTGGCGAGCCCGGAAGGCACGAGCTGACCGAACTCGAACACGCCGGACAGATTGAGCGCGAGGATGAAGAACAGCGCCGCGAGGGCGGTGATCACCGCCGGTGATTGAAGCTGGAAACCCCATCCCAGCTGTTCGCCCGCCGCCCGTAGTCCAGCGAGCGCCAGTCCGAAGGCGACGAACGTCAGGATGACCCCGGAGGCGAATGCGTACGCTTCCTTGTGCAGCGTTGCCTTGCTGTCATGGCGAGTCGCAAAGCCCAGAACCTTCAGCGAAAGAATCGGAAACACGCACGGCATCAGATTGAGCACGATGCCGCCGAAGAGCGCGAACGCGACCGCCAGCGTCAGCGAGAATGTCTCTGTCGGTGGAGACGGCGCGAGATTCAACGAGGGCGCTGCGGCAAGCGCGGGCTTGGCGCCGGCGCCGACCGTGCCTGTCAGCGCCACGTCGATGGTCGCGGCGCGGACGCCGGAGGAAAATCCGCTGCTCGCCGCGAGCACGCCCGCCAATCGTCCGAAATCGCCCGAGAGGTTGAACGACACCGGAAGTGCCAGGACATAGGCGTCGCCGTCGCGCTTCTGCATCTGAGGCGGCGAAGGTTCGATCCGCGACTCCGCGTACGAGAAGAAATACAGCGTCCCCGGATCTCTAGCGCCGGAAGGCGGAACCAGCTTCACTTCGATGGTCTGACCTTTGCCCTCCGCCGACACCTGCCAGTCGGCGAGTGGACGGGGCAGCGCAGCGCGCGCCGCGGCGATTCTCGCACCCCATCGCGGTTCGTCCGACCACGCTGTCCGCACCGGAAGCGAAAGCTCGAGATCGGCGCCTTCGGGGATGCAGACTTCCTTGCACACGAGCCAATCGGCACGGCCTCTAAGCTTGACCTCGTCGCCAGGCTTAAGCGACGCCTGCGGCCTCAGCTCGATCAGATGCAGGACCTCGCCTTCGTAGCCGTAGTTGACCAGCGGACCCACTGGAAGCGCATGCGGGGCGCTCCATTCGATCGGGCCGGCCTCGACTTCCGCCGGCAACTTCCAAGCGAGCGTCGTCGGGAGACCGGAATCGCCCGGATTGCGCCAGTACGTATGCCAATCCTTCTCCATCGACAGGCGAAGCGCGACGGTGATCGGCTGGCCCGGGACGATTGCATCCTTCGAGCTCACGATCTCGGCTTCGACGTGCGCGGTCTTGACCGGGGCGGCCTGAGCGGCAACGGCAAGTGCGACGGCGCCGATCACGGCGCTGCGCAGCACACCCTCGAAGCAACGGTGGAGGATCACTAGCATCCGCGGATCATCGGCAAATCATAGAAAGGCGTCGGACAGAGTGCGGTTTGGGCACTGGGGACGGCGGAAGTTCCCGGCCGGTACAATTCTACTCGACAGTCGGCAACCATCGGCCCCGGGGTCCTGCTCCCCGATGCCTGCGATCGACCCGCCGGCGAAGTTCGATTTCGATCGCTCCTGGGGCAAACAGTCATGGTGTCTCGTCATTCCCATGCCGTCGGTGTGTTGTAGTGGGCAGCAAACTCCGCTGTCCTCGATTGTCGCGGGGCGCCTCGCGCTGATCGCCCTCCTGCTGGCCGGGCTGCCGCGTGCGATCGCGGCGGAAGTCGAGCGCGCGAACTATTTCGACGATCCATTCGTGCAGGTGACGGCCGCGATCGCCGGTTGTCCGCCACAGCATGGGCCAACGATCACGAAGGACGAGATGCGATCGCAAGCACATGCGCGCGCGGAACGCGGGACCAGGTGCTATCAGTCGGGCCGCTGCCGCCTTCCGAATTCCTATCTCTACGACAAGGAAATCATTCCGCGCGTAAAGCAGGCGATTCTCATCGACGGTCGGTTTTCCGACACGAGCGTTTGGATCGAGGGGCAGCGCCGCTGGGTGACGCTGAAGGGCTGCGTGAGAACGCGCGCGCAATCGAAAGCGATCGAATCGCTGGTGCGCGGCGTGGACGATGTCGAAGCCGTGATCAACGAGCTGATATTGGTCGGCGGAAAGTGAGATCGCTGGATACCTCGCCGGTATAATTCCGGGCTTCATGCGCCGGTCGAGCGCCTTACATCCCAGTCCAGGTTTCAAACCCATGAAGCCGTATCGACACGCCGAAATCGAATCCGCCGCGCAGGCCGCATGGGCTGCCGCCGACGTCTATCGCGCGAAGGAGAACGATCCGCGCTTTCCGAAGGGCAAGTACTACTGCGTGTCGATGCTGCCGTATCCGTCCGGCAAGCTGCACATGGGCCACGTGCGGAACTACACCATCAACGACATGATGTACCGCTATCTGCGGATGAACGGCTACAACGTGTTGATGCCGATGGGCTGGGACGCATTCGGGCTTCCCGCCGAGAACGCAGCGATGAAGAACCGAGTCGCGCCGGCGAAGTGGACGTACGAGAACATCGGCTACATGAAGAAGCAGTGTCAGGCGATGGGGTGGGCCATCGATTGGTCGCGCGAGCTCGCAACCTGCGACCCCGCGTACTACAAGTGGAATCAGTGGTTCTTCCTGAAGATGCTGGAAAGGGGAGTCGCCTACAAGAAGACCGGCGTCGTGAACTGGGACCCCGTGGACCACACGGTGCTCGCCAACGAGCAAGTGATCGACGGACGCGGCTGGCGGACTGGCGCTCCGGTCGAAAAGCGCGAGATTCCGACGTACTACCTGCGGATCACCGACTACGCCGACGAGTTGCTCGAATACTTGGATCGCATGCCGGGGTGGCCCGAGCGAGTCAAGACGATGCAGGCGAATTGGATCGGCAAGAGTCTGGGCGTCCGCTTCGCTTTCCTCCACGATATCCGCGGCGACGAAGGAAAGCCCATCGGCGACGGCCGCATGTACGTCTTCACCACGCGCGCCGACACCATCATGGGCGTCACGTTTTGCGCGGTCGCCGTCGAGCACCCGCTCGCGGCGCATGCGGCCAAATCCAATCCCGCCGTCGCAGCCTTCATCGAGGAATGCAAGCGTGGCTCGGTGATCGAGGCCGACATCGCGACGATGGAAAAGAAGGGCGTGCCGACCGGCCTCCACGTCGAGCATCCGTTGACCGGCGAATCGATTCCGCTCTGGGTCGGCAACTACGTCCTGATGGCGTACGGCGATGGCGCGCTGATGGGCGTTCCCGCTCACGACGAGCGCGATTTCGCGTTCGCGAAGAAGCATGGGCTGGCGATCAAGCAGGTCATCGCCATCGACGGACACACCTTCTCCGACCAAGCTCTGCAGCCGTGGTACGTCGAGAAGACGGGCTACTGCGTGAACAGCGGCAAATACGACGGTCTTAGCTACGAAGCCGCGGTCGACGCGGTGGCGGCCGATCTCGCAGCGATGGGTCTCGGCGAGAAAAAGATCACGTACCGGCTGCGCGATTGGGGAATCTCGCGCCAGCGGTATTGGGGTACGCCGATCCCGATCGTTCACTGCGAGGCATGCGGAGACGTGCCTGTGCCGGAGGAGGACCTTCCGGTCGTACTGCCGGAGGACTGTGTCCCCGACGGAAGCGGCAACCCGCTCGCGAAGCGTGCGGATTTCGTCGACACGACATGTCCGAAGTGCGGGAAACCGGCGAAGCGCGAGACCGACACGATGGACACGTTCGTCGATTCGTCGTGGTACTACATGCGCTATGCGTGCCCCGATGCGCCGACGATGGTCGACCGCCGCAACGATTTCTGGAACCCGATGGACCAGTACACCGGGGGCATCACCCACGCGATCCTGCACCTCCTGTATGCGCGCTTCTGGACTAAGGTGATGCGCGACATGAGTCTCGTGCACATGGACGAGCCGTTCACCAGGCTGCTGACGCAGGGCATGGTGCTGAACCACATCTATTTCCGGCGCACGGACAAGGGCGGCATCGACTATTTCGCGCCGGACTCGGTCGATGTGCTGCATGACGACGCCGGCCACGTTGCCGGCGCGCGGTCGAAGGCCGACGGGCAGCCGGTTCAATACGGCGGCGTGGGCACAATGTCCAAATCGAGCCTGAACGGCGTCGATCCGCAAGACATCGTCGACCGCTATGGCGCCGATGCCGCACGCTTGTTCGTGATGTTCGCCGCGCCGCCGGAAGCGACTTTCGTCTGGTCCGACACCGGCGTCGAGGGACAGCAGCGGTTCCTGAAACGATTGTGGGCATTCAGCCAAACGCATGTCGACGCGCCGCATGCGGCCGCGGGTGCGTTCGATTGGCGCGACGCGACACAAGGCGTGAAAGCCGCGCGGCGCGAGCTTCACCTCGCGCTCAAGCAGGCGAACTACGACTACGAGCGGATTCAATACAACACCGTCGTTTCGGCGGGGCACAAGATGCTGAACACGCTGGAAGCGCTCAGCGGCAACGAGCCGGGCACGTCCGCACTCGTTCGCGAGGGCTTGTCGATCTTGATTCGTGTCCTCTACCCGATCGTCCCCCACATCGGTTGTGCGTTGTGGGAGGAGCTGGGTTTCGACAAGGCGCTGGGGGCGCTGATCGATGCGCCCTGGCCGCAAGTCGATCCTGCCGCGCTCGTTCAGGACGAGATCGAGCTCGTGCTGCAAGTCAACGGCAAGCTCCGCGGCAAGCTGAACGTTCCGGCGGATGCCGACGTCAAGGCGATCGAGGCAGTGGCTCGCGAAAGCCCCGAAGTTGCGAAGCACGCCGCAGGCAAATCGGTCAAGAAAGTGATCGTCGTTCCGGGGCGACTCGTCAATGTCGTGGTTTGAGCGGATGGCGCGTTTGCCGGTCGCCACGGTGATCGCGGCCGGCGTCTTGGCGAGCTGCGGCTTTCACCTTCGCGGTGACGTCGACTATGCGTTCTCGACGCTGTACGTCAATTCGCCTGCCACCGCTCCTTTTACGTTCGAACTCAAACGCGCGCTCTCCGGCGGCGGAACGAAACTGGTCGAGAGCGCCAACTCGGCGCAGGCGATTCTCGATATCGCGCCGGTAGCCGACGACAAGCAGGTGCTTTCTCTTTCGGGAGGCGGCCGTGTCCGCGAGTTTCAGCTGACCAAGCGCGTCACGTTCACGTTGCACGATTCGAATGGACACGACTGGCTTCCCGGCGCCGAGATCGTCAGTCGGCGCACCTACACGTTCAACGAGTCGGAAGTGCTTGCACGCGAAGCGCAAGAGGCGCGTCTCAATAAAGAGATGCAGACGGACATCGTGCAGCAAATTATCCGACGGCTGCAGGCGGCGAAGAAGCCGGGCTAGCTTTCCAGCACATTGGGATCCTAAGCTTAGAATTCCACGTGGACAAGTTGTCGC
>JADMIO011167691.1_pt1 | contig 90661 bp, 78 predicted proteins | sample 8958161 | NCBI WGS metagenome assembly JADMIO01 (sample SAMN16585339, study PRJNA669376) | soil metagenome | isolation source: Crop rotation soil | place: USA: Cullars Rotation, Alabama | collected 2011
GCCGCGACTTCAAGTCACGTGAATTCCAAGCTTCGGATCCCACTGTGCTGGAAAGATGGTATGTCTAGTGAACCGAGTTATTTTGCGGTTTACCCAGGCGTCACATTGGGAAAGGGGGCTTTTGGAAAGGTAATCGTGGCTCAAGAGATTAAAACGGGTAAATGGTATGCCTTAAAAAAACAAGCTATTAAAAAAGGCAAAGAAGTAAGAATTCGTCAACTTGCCGAAGCTGAAAAAAATTTATTAACCGAAACGAATCGCAGCCCTGCTCCTTCGGTTCGTGAAAGATTTTCTCCCAGCAAACAAATTGAACAATTTATCATTCTGATGGATTTGGAAGAAGGAAGGACTTTTTTGGATATAGTTAACGAGCAAAATAGTTTTGGCATGAAAGAAGTCATGCCGCCCCTCGTTCGCTTGCAAATTGCAATTGAATTATTAATAGCAGCTGAACAATTTATTGCTACTACCCATCGTTTGCACCGTGATCTTAAAGAAGCGAACTGTATGGCTAATTTAGCTAGATTAACAGCGACCTTAATTGATTTTGGTTTGGCTTTTCCGATGGATAAAGATGGCAAAATTGAAGCTTCATTAGGAGTAGGCAGTCCAGAGACGATGGCAGCTGAATTGCGGACTGAAATAGCAAAGATGATTGACGGTCAGGGAAGTTATACGCCTCACTTTATTTTTAATGAAAAAACAGAAGTTTATGCTCTGGGGATTATATTAGCGGATTTATTTGGTTTATGGGAAAATAGCAATGCAACCGACGATATTAGAGATTGGAAGGACCAAAGTTTTATTGTTAATGATCAAGATGTTTTATTTACTGATAATGAATCCATGCCTAAGGATGCGATCGGGAATAAATTACTTAAAGACATTCTTGATTGTTTACATCGAATGACAGCTTTTGATCCAAATGACCCAGATCAAAAAAACAGGAACTCTCTCAAGGAGTCTCTTTTAGAATTAACAAATGTTAAAGCAGAGTACATTCGGTCTTATGGTAAAGCAGCGGAATTAAGAATTGGTGTGTTAGATATCAATGAATATTCGGATAACCACACCGATCAACAAAATACACTGAAAGCCTTAGCTAACCTTGATTACATTATTTTGATCGATACTGGAGGTCGCGATCAGGGCAGCGATTTTTATTTGAACTTTAAAAGAAATTTGGAAAGAAATAGTGTAAAAAGCGTTATTGTGAGCGATCAATTTTTTATTGGACGGGATAGAAAAAACATTCAGATGGAAGTGCTTAACTTTGTCCAAGAGTTAAATAAAAAATTACCCACCAATGTCAGCGATATAGTTTGCAAACCACGATTACAACAATCTACTGTCCCTTAAAAAAGGCAGTCTTTTTTTATATTTTTAAACTGGATTATTTGCTTCAACCCTACTATCTTAAGCCCAAGATTTCGCTGATAAAATGGGTAAAGCCAAATGCAAACACAATTAACCCCTGATGTAATTGATTTTTCTAAAATTTCTCGTGATGACATTCAAGCACTGTTACAGCAATACCACCTGGCTCTTACAGTGGATGAAGCGCTTACCATCCAGAATGCCTTATTAAAACGGCCTCCCACTTTTGCGGAATGCGTTTTGTGGTCGATTCAAGGGTCAGAACATTGTTCTTATAAAAGCAGCCGTAAGCATCTGAAACAATTTGTTACCCAGGGTCCGCACGTCATTTTGGGCGCTAAAGAAGATGCTGGCATTGTGGCGGTGGCAACCGATGATCAAGGGGTACGGTATGGGGTAGTGGTGAGTCATGAGTCGCATAATCATCCTTCCCAGATTGTTCCTTATGAAGGAGCTGCAACAGGGGTAGGCGGGAATGTACGTGATGTGTGCTGTATGGGTGCTGAAGTTATTGCCGTTGCCGATAGCCTGCGCTTTGGTGACATTGATCGTCCCAAGACACATTGGATTCATGAGGGTGTGGTCAGCGGTATTGCTGGTTATGGTAATCCTATCGGGGTGCCAAACTTGGCGGGTGATATCTATTATGATTCTGCCTATAACGAAAACTGCTTGGTCACGGTGGTGACATTAGGAGTTGTTCGCGAAGATCACGTTATCCATTCTTATGCACCGGCCAATGCAGAAGATTATGTTTTTATTTTAGTCGGCAAGCCAACAGACAATAGCGGTTTTGGCGGTGCAAGCTTTGCTTCGTCAACCTTGCGTGAAGAGCATAAGGAAAGAAACAAAGGTGCCGTCCAAGAACCCAATGCTTTTTTGCAGCGTCATATATTAAAAGCCAATTATGCTTTGTTTAAATTGCTGAGAGAAAAAAATTTATTGGATAAAGTGGGATTTAAAGATTTGGGCGCTGGCGGTGTGGCCTGTGCTAGTGTTGAGCTGGCGGAAACGGGTGGCTATGGCGCTGAAATTGAGTTGGAGAAAATTCCAACGGGCATGTCAGGTCTTCTTCCTGCAGTGGTACTTTGTTCAGAAACGCAAGAACGTTTTATGTGGGTGGTTCCGCCTGATTTAGTCGATACCATTCTCAATCACTACAATAAAACATTTGCTTTGCCGCAAGTGTCTGATGGAGCATGTGCTGCCGTCATTGGCAAGATTCGTACCGATGGTTTATATGTGGTAAAGCATCATGGTGAGGAAATCGTAAGTGCGAAAGCGCATGATGTCACCAAAGGTATTCTTTACGACCGTCCTTATTCTGCAAAAGCAACCGCACTTTCTGAGCCGGTTTTATCCACGCCAACGAATTTTAATGAAGTGCTCTTGAAATTATTAGCGCATGAAAACATTGCATCACGCTTACCTATTTTTGAAACGTATGATAAGCAAGTACAAGGCCGTACGGTTATTGAGGCAGGATGGGCGGACGCAGGTGTGATGCAGCCTTTTAACGAGGATAAATACCCTGAAGAAGTTCGTCAGGTGGGCATTGCCTTATCATTGGATCAAAACCCGCGTTATAACAAGATTGATGCGTATTGGGGCGCCGTCAATGCTGTGGTGGAATCCGTGCGCAACGTTGCAGCGGTGGGTGCATCGCCTCTCGCCATTACCGATTGTTTATGTTTCGGCAACCCGGAAAAACCAGAGCAAATGAATGAGTTTGTTGAATCAGTGCGCGGTATCACCGATGCATGTCGTGCCATAACCCTAAAAGAATATCCAGAAGCAACGCTTCCGGTTATTGCGGGGAATGTTTCTTTTTATAATGAGTCAGCGCAAGGTGCTATTCCGCCCAGCCCTATGATTAGTTGCTTGGGATCGATGCCGGACGTTGCAAAAGCTATTACCTATGATTTAAAACGAGCTGAAACAGCCCTGCTTTTAGTGGGTGAACGTAAAGATGAATGCGGTGGCAGTGTGTATTATCAGCTCTATAATGAATTGGGTAATAAAGTTCCGCAGCCAGACCTAGCCTCTTTTGCGCGAGAAATTCATGCTGTGTATGAAGCGATTCAAAACAAATTTGTGCTCTCCGCGCATGATATATCGGAAGGCGGTCTCGCTGCTGCCATGGCCGAAATGAGTTTTAAAAATCAAATTGGTGTGAAGATTGATGTTCCCGGCGATTTGTCTGCAGAAAAAAAATTATTTAGTGAAACGGGTGGATTTATCCTTGAGGTCGCCAGAGATAAAGTTAAAGAGGTGAAAAAGATTTTTGCGGAATACCAAGTCCCCCTCTTTGTTTTGGGTGAAACAACAACGACTTCCCGTTTGCAGATGAATGGTGTAATTGATTTATCTGTTGCGGAAGCAAAAAAAGCCTGGGAGCATGGCTTGCGTGAAAAACTTTTATAAAGTTTTTTTAATCTTTCAAAGGAAACATAAAAAGAAATGCGCAGTTTTTAAAGCTGCGCAATAGCGGGTAGAGCGGTATTTGCGATTAATTAATTTTTCGGTTGCGGGGAAGCATACGAGGTGTTTGTTGCTCCTAACTCTTTTTCTAACATCTCAAGAATGACCTGGCTGCCTGTTTTCTTAGCCGTTTCAATAATGACGGGTGAAATCGGTGCTAGTTTAGAAGCCACGACCCATGTTGTTGCATGAATCGCGTTATTTTTTATAAGCCAAGCGAGTACGGCTTCTGGGCCAGTAATATCCCCGATTGTGTAAGAAGAAGGGTAATCGTTGTCTTTGTTTGCTAATAAATTTTCAACTTCTTTGCCACTGATCAGGCGGTCGAATTCGTTGGTGGCCAGAAAAACAAAAGGTTTGGCGACATCGCCAATGACTACGACTTCATGCTCCAACGTTCGGGTAGCTAATGCGCCTATGTTTCCGTATGGCGATGCTGTTAACCAGGCTGGAATACTGATTTTCGTATTGAGATTTAATGAAGTAAATAAAAAGGTCTGCTTCGGATCCCGGTAAAGTTTTGCGAAATTAACGCCATCATGCGGATAGAATACGCCACCCCATCCACCAAATTTTTTATTAGCTAATACATACGAATTTAAATCATTTTTTGGCAATGTTTCTCTGCCAATAAAACCGTTAAACATTTTAGGGTGAGTGTCATCGACGCGATGCCAAATGGTGCTTTTAATGTGTCGATCATAATAAAGATCAACTTTAGACTGATATCCTTCATAAATATTCACGGTTTTTTCTGGTTTAGACATCTTAAAGATATTAAAGCTGCGCATGTTATTTTCACTCGTTTTAATTTATTGTTTAATAGGGTATTTTATTATCGGTTGCAACTCTTGGAGTCTGAATTTTTCCATACTGGTTATTATATAGGTCAAAACTTAACTAATTCTTAGACAAAACCCAGCATTTTACGATTCCAAAGCGGGATTTTAAGCTTATTTTTTTCTTTCTTAATAAGCAGTTTAAGGTATGATTACGCCTAAGACATACACCCGTCAGATCGAATTTTTTAATAAATTATCTATCATTATTGAGGGGATACCCAGCATGGGCTCGGTTTTTGACTATAAATCTGCTGGCGTTGACATCGAAGCTGGTAATGAAGCGGTGCGCCGCATTAAGAAAGCTGTCGAAAGTACTTTTTCTCCCCACGTTTTAACCGGCATTGGCAGTTTTGGTGCCATGTATGATTTAAAACCGCTACTTCAGCAATATCGTCATCCCGTTTTGGTGCAAAGTATTGATGGCGTCGGCACTAAAATCATGGTCGCAAAGATGATGCAAAAGTTTGATACCATTGGCATTGATCTTGTGAGTGCGACCACAAACGATATTATCGTGCTGGGGGCAAAACCGCTCACACTTCTCGATTATATTGCCAACGATAAACTCCAGCCTGAAATTGTAGAGCAGATTATTTTGGGGATGGCCAAGGCTTGTCGTGAAAATGATATTTCTCTAGTGGGCGGCGAAACAGCGGAAATGCCTGGCACTTATCTTCCTGGTGAACATGACTTGGTTGGCATTATCACTGGTGTCGTGGAAAAAGAGGCTGCCATTTTAGGAAAAGATATTACGGCTGGTGACGTCGTGGTTGCTTTCCCATCCAGCGGTCTACATACCAACGGTTATTCATTGGCGCGTAAATTATTTTTTGATGTGGGCGGCTACACCGTGGATTCGCGATTACCTGAGCTTGCCCATTCAGTGGGCGAAGAATTATTAATGCCGCATATCAATTATACAAAACCGGTTCTTCATCTGCTGGCCAAGAACATTCCTATCAAAGGCATGGCGCACATTACCGGTGGTGGTTTATTAGAAAATATCCCGCGCATTTTACCAGCTAATTGCGCGGTAGATATTCGTAAAAATGATTGTCCGACGCTGCCCATTTTCAGCGTGTTACGTAAATTGGGTCGTTTAGACGATACGGAAATGTATCGCACGTTTAATAATGGCGTAGGACTGATCATGATTGTTCCGCCCGATGCGGTCGCAAACATGCGGGAAGAATTGAAAAATTTTCCTGGCTTTCCTTTGCTTGAAATCGGCACGGTCGTCAATGGCAAACAAGAGGTGAGGTTGATTTAGAATGCGCATCGCTGTTGTTCAATTTCCTGGTTCTAATTGTGAACGCGAAACCATGCTTGCGATTAAACGCGCTGGCATGGAACCGATCGAGTTTTTATGGAATGAATCTAGAGAAAAATTGCAGGACATGGATGGCTACGTCATTGTGGGCGGATTTTCTTACGAAGACCGTTCGCGTGCCGGTATTATCGCCGCACTGGATCCTGTCATGCAGGAAATTAAAGCGCAAAGTGAAAAAGGCAAACCCATTCTGGGCATTTGTAATGGCGCTCAAATTCTCGTCGAAACAGGATTAGTCCCCGGTTTAGAAAATAATAAACTTGGCATGGTGTTAACAGAAAATAAACGTGTTGCGAATGGAAAAATTCTTGGCACAGGCTATTATAATGCGTGGGTCAATATGCGCTTGTCGAACGAGTATCAGCGTAATGCATTTACGCGGCATCTTACTCCCAACGATATTTTGAATGTCCCTATCGCTCATGGCGAAGGACGTTTTGTGATGACGGATGCGTTGTTGCAGGAAATTGAAATCCAAGGACTCAACGTCTTTCAATATTGTGATATAACGGGTGACGTTGTTGATCAATTCCCCATTAATCCGAATGGTTCTTTGCGCAACATAGCTGCTATTTCCAATAAAGCAGGCAATGTGATGGCCATGATGCCCCATCCGGAACGCACGATAAATGGCGATCCTATTTTTCAATCCATGCGCGATTTTATTGGTGAGGCTCGCATTGAGCATACTACGCCGCTTTATTACTATCCGCGTCGCACCATTACTGCAGCTTATCAAAAACCGGCAAATACCCATGAATGTATTGTTGAGTTGATGATTACGGATAACCATGCTTTAACGGTGCAAAACACCTTGCGTCAACGGGGCCTGGATGTTTCCGTGCGCAGGCAAGTGCATTGGGAAATGCAGACCCACACCCCTGAGATTGTTCAGCAGATTAAAAAAACGGGTGTCTTGTTTAACGAACGCAAAGAGATCGAGCTGACTGCTACGGACATTAAATCTGCTGCCACCCTCACTTTTCTCGTGCGGGCGAAAGAGGATTTGTGTGGACAGCAAAAACAGCAACTATTGCAAGATCATTTTTCTATTCAAGGAGTTAGCTCGCTACGTCACGGTGTTCTGTGGCAATTTTCGTCAGAAACCGCTACTATAACCGAGCTCACAAATAACATTTTACAAACTAATATCATAATGAACCCATATGCCCATGACTGCTACCAATATTGCTAATCGTTATCTCGAATCCATTAAAGAAGCGATCCCATTTTGTTTAAAAGAAACAGCGTTTACCTTTGGCAAAAAGTATCAAGGCAAAGTCCGTGATACCTATGATCTTGGTGATAAATTATTGTTAGTCACTACCGACAGACTTACTGCATTTGATCGTCAGCTTGCCTTGATCCCATATAAAGGCCAAGTATTGAATCTCACCAGCGCCTGGTGGTTCGAACAAACTGCTGATATTGTCCCGAATCATTTGCTGGCAGTGCCGGATCCAAATGCAGTTATTGCCAAAAAATGTCAGGTTTTTCCCATCGAATTTGTCGTACGTGGTTATATTACCGGCACGACCGGCACTTCATTATGGACCCAATACCAAAAGGGCGTGCGGGATTATTGCGGTATTGTATTTCCAGAAGGGTTGCGTAAAAACCAGAAACTGGAACAGCCGGCATTAACACCGACGACGAAAGAAGCCGTTCATGATCGACCCATTAGCCCCAAGGAAATTGTGACAGAAGGATGGATGACGCAGGCAGATTGGGATGAAGCCAGCGCGTTGGCTTTAAAGTTATATCATCGTGGTGTTGAAATTGCCGAACAGCATGGATTAATTTTGGTTGATACCAAGTATGAATTTGGCCGCGATGCAGATGGCAGAATTATTGTGGTGGATGAGATTCACACACCAGATTCTAGTCGTTACTGGTTAGCGAACAGCTATGCAGAACGTTTCGATCAGTCACAAGAACCCGAAAATATTGATAAAGAATTTTTACGATTGTGGTTTGCAAAAAACTGCGATCCGTATCAGGATAAAGAACTGCCCCAAGCACCAGAAGAGTTAATTGTGACGCTTGCTTCACGTTACATTCAATTATACGAAATGATTACGGGAAAAAATTTCGCCTTCATGCAAAACGCAGGCTCGGTTGAGCAGCGAATCATGCGAAATATAGCAGGTTATTTGGGATAGGTGGATAGCTTATTCTTTCCGAAGGGGGAATAACGTTGTTCATTGTATTTAATCCTATTTTCCCGACACGTCACACTGTCACCCCGCACTTGTTGCGGGGGCTGGGATATTTAAAATTCAGCAATTCAAATTATTCATTTTGGTGATACTGAGTTAGAAAAAAGTTATAAAAAATTATTATATTTTGATACCAGCCCCCGCAACAAGTGCGGGGTGACAGGTGTGAAGTTGTTAGAATAGAGAAAGATAGTAGCCATGGTGGAATAGAGCGACGTTAAGGTTCCATTTCTCATAACTAGGCTATTTTGCGGATAAATTTTTTTACTTTAAAACGGTAAACGCTTATGTGCGGCATTGTTGGTATTTATAGTCATGAACCGGTAGCTGCTGAGCTCTATGACAGTCTTATTCATTTGCAACATCGCGGACAAGATGCCGCCGGCATATTAACTTGTGATGAACGCTTTTATCCCAAGCATGGATTAGGTTTGGTACGAGAAATTTTTACACCACACGATATTCTTCCGCTAAAAGGCAATTTTGGTATTGCACATACTCGGTATCCAACAGCCGGTGGTTATAGTGAAGCAGATATTCAACCGCTCTGGATTGGCAGCCCGCGCGGTATTGCGCTTGCCCATAATGGGAATCTTGTTAATTATCCTGAGCTAGCGGAAGAGATTCGCACTAAACAACATCGTCATTTAAATTCGTCTATTGATTCCGAAGCGCTTTTGCTCATGCTGGCAGATAACCTTGCGACTGGATCTTACGCAGACGATGATGAAGAACAATTTTTCGCACAGCTTTGCCGTGCCTTAAAGAAAATTTATGCCCGCGTGGAAGGATCATATTCTGTCGTAAGTTTGGTGATTGGAAAAGGCTTGGTCGCCTTTCGGGATCCGCATGGCATTCGTCCATTAGTATGGGGCGAACGTAAGCGCGAAGATGGCAGCAGTGATTATATCTTTGCCTCGGAAACAACAGCATTTTACGCGCTTGGTTTTGAACCGATGGGCGATCTTCAACCCGGAGAAGTGGCGTATGTTAATAAGGCCGGGAAGTTATTTCGACAAGTGGTAGACGCAAAACAGTTTACGCCTTGTGTGTTCGAATATGTTTATTTTTCCCGTCCGGATTCTACGCTAGATGGTGTGAGTGTTTACCGCTCACGGTTACGCATGGGGCAAAATCTTGGGCGAAGATGGAAAGAGAAATATCCTGACATACAACCGGATGTTGTTATTCCTGCACCTTTTACCGCTAATACAGCAGCGTTATCCTTTGCTCATGAAATTGGGGTTCGTTATTCAGAAGGCTTATACAAAAATCCCTTCATTGGCCGTACTTTCATTATGCCGAATCAAAAAGCACGTTCCAGAAGTGTACGCTACAAATTGACGCCGCAAAAAACTGAAATTGAAAATAAAAAAGTTTTAGTTGTGGATGACAGCATCGTGCGCGGTACCACCTCACGAGAAATTATCAAAATGGTCCGCGAATTTGGAGCAAAAGAAATTTATTTTGTTTCAACCTGTCCCCCTATTAAAAACCCCTGTTTTTATGGAATTGATATTCCTTCGCGTAAGGAGTTGATTGCCGCAACGCATACAGAAGATCAAATCCGCCGTTATCTTGGGGTGGATCGGTTATTATATCAAACACAGGATGATCTGGTTGAAGCGGTAACAAGACGCGGACAACATCAGATCAAACGACCGTGTATGGCATGCATGGATGGAATATATATTTGTGGAAATATTACCGAAGAAAAGATTCAAAAATTAGAAGAGAAGCGCGAGGCAGACAGGGGGTAGGTTTTTATTCTGAATAATGATTGCAAAATGGGATGTCACTTTAACAAAAAGGTTCTTGCCTCATGAATATACTTATCGTCGGCTCGGGTGCACGTGAACATGCAATTGCAGCCGCATTGCATCGATCTCCGCAACAACCACACATTTTTTGTTGTGGTACTTCTTTAAATCCTGGTATCAAACAAATGGCCTATCATTATTGGGTAGGCGATATCACTGATGTGAATGCCATTATTCAACTAGCCAAGGAATGGCAGATTGGTCTTGCTATCATTGGACCGGAAGCACCTCTCGAAAAAGGCTTGGCTGATGCGTTGTGGCAAATAGCGGTTCCAACTATTGGGCCTAAACAAAAGCTGGCGCAAATAGAAACCAGCAAGTCCTTTGCACGTGATTTGATGCAACAACACAATATTCAGGGTTTACCGCGTTTCCGCACTTTTCAGGATTTGACAGAGGTCGATACTTTTTTGGTAGAGCTGGGTGACGGTAATTATGTGGTAAAAGCAAATGGCCTGATGAGTGGAAAAGGAGTGAAAGTAGCGGGTGATCATTTGCATTCATTCGCCGAAGCGATTGCTTTTTGTAAGGACATTCTTGCTCAAGGCCAAACTTTTGTGATTGAAGAAAAACTAGTAGGCCAGGAATTTTCGTTCATGTGTTTTTGTGATGGTGAACACATCATCCCCATGCCGATTGTTCAAGATCACAAGCGTGCTTATGTCGATGATAAAGGACCCAATACTGGCGGCATGGGCAGTTACTCAGATGCAAATCACAGTTTGCCGTTTTTAACCGCGGATGATGTTAATATTGCTCTTGAAATCAATGAATCGGTTTTTCGTGCTTTATCAACGGAAATGAATGATAAATACATCGGTATTTTGTATGGTAGCTTTATCGCGACACGTACTGGCGTGTATGTCATCGAATTTAATGCTCGCTTCGGTGATCCGGAATGCATGAACGTGCTCACCATTTTAGAATCTGATTTTGTCGCTATTTGCCAAGCCATGGTGACGGGAAGTTTATCTCCTGAACAAGTCAAATTTTCGAGTCTTGCAACGGTATGTAAATATGCAGTACCGCAAGGCTATCCGGATGAACCCATCAAAGACGTGGCCATTGATATTTGTGCGGTTAAAAATAAATCACAATTATATTTGGCATCGGTGAATGCTTTGGAAGGAAAAATTTTCGCAACTGGTTCGCGCACGGCAGCCTATGTGGGGATGGCTGAAACCATTTCTGCGGCAGAAGAAATTGCTGAGAAAGAAGTTCGGGCGATAGATGGTCCCTTATTTCACCGCGAAGATATCGGGACGGATCGACTCATCCAGCGTCGTGTGGATATCATGCGCAAGTTGAGAGCGGGAGTGTAGGGTTATACGTCATTGCGAGCCCCGTGTTTTTTACGGGGCGCGGCAATCCAGTATTGTCTAAGAGCTGGATTGCCACGTCGGGCTTCGCCCTCCTCGCAATGACGACGATTAAGACTAAATTAGCAATGATATTTAACAGAGCATCCTCGTATGATTCGTTTAGGTATTCTTGGTTCTACGCGCGGCACTAACATGCTGGCCATTATTGAAGCGATACAGCAGAAACGTTTAGATGCTTCTATTGAAATTGTCGTTAGCAATAAGCCAGATGCGTCTATTTTAGCTCGTGCACACACGCACGGTTTAAACACGGCGTTTGTTGATCCCCAAGGGTTGAGCCGGGAAGAATATGATCGGAACGTTTCTCAACTCCTTCATCAGTACCAGATCGATCTTGTCGTGCTGATTGGTTATATGCGAATTCTTTCTAACGAATTTGTGGCAGCGTGGCGCAATAAAATTATTAATGTGCATCCCTCATTGTTACCAGCGTTTGCCGGCATGATGGATTTAGACGTTCATAAAGCAGTGATTGCAGCGGGGGTACATGAGACGGGTTGCACCGTTCATTATGTGACGGAAGAAGTTGATGCAGGCCCCATTATCGTGCAAAAAAAATGTTTAGTTCTAGAAGTAGACACGCCCGAAGATTTAAAAGGGCGCGTCCAGCGACTAGAAGGTGAGGCAATGGTTGACGCTATTTTCCAACTTTCCGATTAAATCAATCCACTTCATCTGTGTTAGGATTGTTTCTCAATCCAGGTAATGAACCGTTATTTACCGGGTTTGAAACAATCGTGGTTTGAACAGGCGGTTTCACTGGCGACCACATTCCAAAACTACTTCTTGGGAATGAAACTAAGCTAGTTCCTAATAAATTGTTTCGAATGCCTATTTGACTTGCACTGAGTTGGCTGGTTGAAAGCGTTGATAAGGATAAATTGCTGGAGACAACTCCTTTATTTTTCTTTTCTTTGTTGTCTTGAACTCCTTCGCCTTTTAATCCGCGAATAATTTCCTTCAAATCTTCAAGTTCTAATACTTGAGGAACAAGTATTTCATCAATTTTATGCTGCTCCATTTTATCTTCGTCTTTCATTACTTGAGCTAATGTGCTAATTGTTTCTTCTAACTCTTTAGCTTGTTTTTCCAAAGAAACGATTTTATCCTGAACATCAATTTTTTCAGAGAGACCATTAATAGTTACAGTCAATTCCGCTATCTCTTTCTCTGCCATACGAATGGTTTGATCAAGCTGCTCGATTTTTGTAAGAATCTCAATTTTCCGGATTTCAATATCTTTTAATTCCATATGGATGGCATCTTTACGTTTAGAAATACGGCTATTTTCATTGATATAGTATTTCTTTTCTGCTTGTTCGATAAAAGATTCAAGTTCCTTCATTCGTTCTGGAATGGGCGTAAAGCTATCTATTTTTCCATCTATTTTCTTGAGGATTTTTCCGGTTTTTGCTTGATCATTTTCATAAACTTCATATCCTGGGATGAAAGGATGTATGTAATAACCATCTTTTTTGGTTAATAGGGACATGCTGGATTTGTCAATCACGTGACGAGAATCATTGTTAAGCATGACCGGATCCTTTAATACTTCAAAGTTTAAAGGGCAGCTAAAATATTCATCGAGTTTTTGTTTGTCATCTTGGTCTAATTCTATTAACCCTAGACGCTCTTCAGCATCAAGTTCTTCCGTTTTTTGACTAGATTCTTTTAATCTTTGTAGTTCTTCTTCTAATATGACTAGTTCTTTTTCCATGAGCGAGCCTTGGCTTTGAATATTATTTAATTCTTCTTCCCACTTGTCTTTATTTAAACTCTCAATAAGTTTAATAAGCCTATTTTTTTCAGCTTCTAATTTTTTGACGCTTTCACGTTCATCGATACGAAACATTTAAGTGCCCCTCGTTTGTGCAATTTATAATGTAATTAATAATTAAATAATCCTGTCACCAAACGTTGAATACTTATTTTTATTTTTTTATTCAGCGGGTTTCTTAGCAAAATATTAAAGAAAAATTTAGGTTGCTATTCCAATTTAAAATTTATTTTATTCTTGTTTCCTTAACTAAAACTTATGGTTGACTGATTTTTTTAAATTTTTTTTGCCGGGATTATTAGAGGAATAAACTGAATGTCAGAACTTTAAACATTTTAAAATGAAATGTTTAAAGTTATCTTCATGCAACTCATTAAATAGCATGCCATTTTTTAATTCGAATCAGATCCAGTGGATTTGCTTAATCGGGGATAAGAATTGGGATTGCTCGAGGAAGCATCAGGGGGCTGTTGTTGAGAGAGAGCAGGTTGCATAGATAAGGAAGAAGGGGGAAACAATGCGTATTTTCCCAGGCTAAGGCCAAAACCATGCGCATACAGGCCAGGCGTAAAAGGAATTCTTAAGCTATTATTCACCAAAGCAAAATGACGCAATTGTTCAAATGAAGGCATGTTGGCGAGCGGTTTGTTCACCATCATAGGATAAGCGGCATTATTTTCAGTAAGTGACTTTTTGTTTTCTTCGGGAATTCCAACCGGCATTTTGTTTGCAAATAATTCCGGATCCAGCATTTTTTTCTGAAGAATTTCCAATTCTTGTTGAAGCGTCTGAAATAATTCCAAAGGTTCTTTTAGGATTTGATCGAGTTCTTTTTCTATGTCATCGGGATGAATGGCATATTCGATAATCACTTCACCAGTCGCATATAAAAATTGTTCTAATTCCCAAGCGAGCTCCATTTTTAAAACCAGAATAGATTGGTTATATTGCATTTCTTGAAATTTAAAGAATTCAGTTAATAGGGCAGCGGGAACTGCGACATTATTGTTGTTGCTGAAAGTTGTTTTTATTTCATCAATGGATTTATTAAAATCTTCCTGGTGTTTTTTTAATTGTTCTTTAAGCGCATTAATTTTTTCCTGACTGGAAACAAATCTTTCAAATTGATCAATGATCTTTATTTGATTTTCGTAGCGCGTCAATGTGTGCTGAGTATTTCTAATTTTATCTTCAATTTCTTTTTTTAACTTCATTAAGGAGGAGAGTTGTTTTTGCTGCCATTTAACTTCAGAGCTAGTTAAATTGGGTGTGATAGCAAGATTGCTATAAGGGTTTTTATTGTCGAGCAACGGTAAGGTTTTTTTATCAAGAATATGATCGGGTGCGACATCAATCATGAACGGTTCATTAAGTACATCATCTGTTACGGAATCACGAAACGCTTTGGGAACGTTTTTTAGATCATAATGTGCTTTTTCCAGGCGGGTAACATAAGAGCCTTTTTTTTTGCTCTCCGCTGCGCTTTGGTTTGCTTTTTTTTGTAATAGAGTAGATATATTATCAAAAAAATAACCGAACATTGCAGAGTTCCTTTATGCGTTTTTTAGTAATTTTTTTTAAATTCTCTTTATATCACGATGCAAATCAGACCCAACAAGATGGATAGCATAGCGAAAGCGGTGGGAAGATTAATGGTTTCATTCATGAATAATGCTGAGATAGTCAAACTAAAAACAGGAACCGCTAAAAATCCTAAGGAAAGAACGGTGGTCGGTAACGCTTTATTAATGACCACACCGCACCAATAAGAAACGCCAGTTACTAAAAATCCCGTGTAGATGAGCGAAAGTACAAGTGGAACATTCCATTCAACGGTGATGGAAGGTTCTTTCACACAAGCAAACAAGAGAATAGGAACGGTCCCGATAAGGAGCTGCCAGGGAATGAGTTCAAGCGGCGACTTTGTCCATTGCATGTATCGTACACAAAGCATGGAAATAGCCCAGCAAAGTGAAGCTAATAGCAGCATAGCTGTGCCAAATAAAATATCGGTATCAGACCAATTTAATTCCCACGGGCTTAAAAGAATCATCAGTCCGCCAACCCCTAAAAAAAATCCTATCCAGCGTAAAGGCGTTGCTTCTTCGTGGAAAAATAAGGTCGCAGCAGGCATCACCCATAATGGGGTTGTATACGCTAACAAAGAAGAGCGGCCGGCGGGTAGATAAGCTAAGCCGATATTGGTCAATAAAATATAAATACTAATTTGTAATAAGCCGATGATGACAATAAGAGGAAAATCAGAACGTTTGGGAAAAGAAAGCTTTCTGACGCCTGCGACCAGAGCCATCATGGTAATGGTGCCAACAATCAGCCGTGAAGCGGTATACCAAAGCGGTGACATATATTGAAGGCCAATTTTATTTACCGGCCACGCCAGGCCCCAACTTAGAATAATAAAAATAAAAAGTCCAAACATGGGGAGGTTAAATTTTCTCATTATTGTCATCGCTTATTTCTAAATTTTTATGAGCCGCTATAATAGTCAAAATTTTATAATATGTCACCCAGAGATGAAAATGAGAATCATTCCTATTAAGCGCGCTTTACTGTCTGTTTCGGATAAAACCGGCATTGTTGAATTTGCTAAAAACCTAATTGATTTAAATGTTGAAATCATCTCCACTGGCGGCACCAGCCAGACATTACGCGACGCTGGTATTCCCCACCAACAGGTAGAAGATATTACTGGCATGCCGCAAATGTTAGATGGCCGAGTCAAAACACTTCATCCCGCTGTGCACGGCGGAATATTAGGACGGCGCGATGAGCATGCAGAAGAAGCTGCGCAACACCACATTCAATGGATCGATTTGGTTGTCGTCAATTTTTATCCGTTTGCAAATGCTATTAAAAATAATCCAGACATGACATGGGATGAAGCCGTCGAATTTATTGATATTGGTGGCCCGACGATGGTACGTGCGGCAGCGAAAAATTTTGCCTGGGTCGGTGTGGTGGTTGATCCAGCGGATTATACGCAGATTATTGCTGATCTTCGTGCGCAGCAAGGTTTGGAGATAGCGTTCCGAAAAAAGCTGGCTGAAAAAGTGTTTGAGTTAACGAGTCGTTACGATGCCATGATCCATCGTTATTTCTTGGAAAAGCATGCAGCGAATGATTATTCAGCTGAAATTAATTTGCAGTTAGAAAAATATGCTGAATTGCGTTATGGTGAAAACCCGCATCAAAAAGCCTGTGCTTATCGATTTAAACAGGAAAATACCGGCATTTTTTCAGCTCAGCAACATCAGGGCAAACCGCTTTCTTATAACAATATTCTGGATGCGGAAGCAGCACTCACCTGCGTTCGGGAATTTGACGCGCCTGCTTGCGTGATAGTGAAGCATGCTAATCCTTGCGGTGTGGCATCTGCTGCGACGATCGATGCAGCGTATACACGCGCTTATCAAGCAGATTCACTTTCGGCGTTTGGCGGCATCATCGCTCTCAATCGTCCCTGTACCAAAGCGATTGCAGAAGCGGTGGCGGCTATTTTTATGGAAGTGGTGATCGCGCCTGCTTATACCGAAGAGGCATTAACGGTGCTTGCTGCCAAGCCGAATTTACGCGTGCTGGCATTACCAAGCGAACCAAAAACAGCGTGGGAAATGAAATTCATCACAGGCGGTATGCTGCTTCAAGAAAAAGATCCACAGATTATTCGCGTTGATGATTTAAAAATTGTGACGACAATAAAACCCAATCCAGAAGATGTTGAAGCCATGTTATTTGCTTGGCGGGTTTTAAAACATATCAAATCGAACGGCATTTTAATTGCTAAAGATCACATGACAGTAGGCATTGGCGCTGGACAAGTCTCGCGTATTGATGCGGTCGATATTGCTATTCGCAAGGCAGGTGAAAAAATTCAGGATTCTATTTTAGCCTCCGATGCTTTTTTCCCTTTTCGCGACAGCATTGATCACATTGCCAAAACAGGGGTGCGCGCTATTATTCAACCTGGCGGTTCTGTTCGCGATGAAGAAGTCATCGCAGCATGTAACGAGCATGGTATTGCGATGGTATTTACCGGTAAGCGCTGCTTTAGGCATTAATAATAGGATTGGCATAATTTCATCGACAGAGTCTAAAAGTTCGAGTAAATTCATGCGCAGGTTTCTTTCTTTAGCATAAGGAGTCCTTATGTCCAAAATTTTAGTCAGTATTCTTATGGGATCAAAATCCGATTGGGGCATCATGGAAGAAGCGAGCCTGATGTTGGATAAATTGGCTGTTCCACACGAAGCGCGCGCCCTCTCTGCGCATCGTACCCCCGATGCATTATTCGATTATTTAAAATCAGCCGAAGAACGCGGCGTTGAAGTTTTTATCGCTGCTGCTGGCGGTGCTGCACATCTTCCCGGTGTGATTGCGGCGAAAACACTCATCCCCGTGTTGGGCGTGCCTATGCCGTCTTCAACATTTGTTAACGGGTTGGATGCGCTTTTGTCGATTGTGCAAATGCCAGCAGGCATTCCTGTCGGTACATTAGCGGTAGGAAAAGCAGGAGCGGTCAATGCCGCTATTCTGGCTGCGAGCATATTGGGAAATAAATATCCCGAATACCGGCAAGCCGTGCGTGAACTACGGGAAAAACAGGCTAAAATTGTCTTAGAAAATTCCCAATTGAAAGGATAAAGACTTATGTTCCCTTCCATTTCCTTGCGTGATTTTGATCCTGCGATTTGGCAAGCTATTGAGGATGAAAAAAAACGCCAAGAAGAACACATTGAGTTGATCGCATCGGAAAATTATGTCAGCCCGAATGTATTAGCTGTCCAAGGTTCTGTTCTGACCAACAAATATGCCGAAGGTTATCCCGGCAAGCGCTATTACGGCGGCTGTGAATTCGTTGACGTGGCTGAAAAACTGGCGATAGAGCGCGCCAAACAATTATTTGGTGCAGATTACGCAAACGTGCAGCCGCATTCTGGTTCGCAGGCGAATGCTGCTGCGTATGCTGCCATGATTAATCCAGGCGATGTGGTATTAGGCATGAGTCTTGCGCATGGCGGACATTTAACGCATGGTTCACCGGTGAATTTTTCCGGCAAACTTTATCGGTTTTATTCGTATGGCCTGCATCCTGAAACTGGCGAAATTGATTATGAAGAAGCAGCGCGTTTGGCAAAAGAACATAAGCCAAAACTGATTGTGACTGGTTTTTCTGCTTATTCCCGTGTCGTGGACTGGCAGCGTTTTCGTGAAATTGCAGATAGTGTGGGTGCGTATTTGATGGCTGATATAGCCCATGTCGCAGGCCTGGTGGCAATGGGAGTGTATCCTTCGCCGGTTAAAATTGCTGATGTCACGACCACTACCACGCATAAAACCTTACGCGGTCCGCGTGGTGGGATGATCTTGGCAAAAGCTAACCCCGATTTGGAAAAAAAGCTTAATTCTGCGGTATTTCCAGGCGGACAGGGCGGTCCGCTAATGCATGTTATCGCAGCAAAAGCGGTGGCATTTGAAGAAGCGTTGAAGCCAGAATTTAAAACCTATCAGCAACAAATTTTAAATAATGCGCGTGCGATGGCTGAAGTGATTCTGAATCGCGGTTATAAAATTGTTAGCGGCGGTACGGATAATCATTTGATCCTTATCGATTTAATCGACAAGAATATCACTGGCAAAGAGGCTGAAGCGGCATTAGGCCAAGCTTTCATTACGGTTAATAAAAATGCAGTGCCTAACGATCCGCAATCTCCGTTTATTACCAGCGGATTACGAATCGGCTCCCCTGCTATTACCACCCGGGGTTTCAAAGAAGCAGAATCTAAACAAGTCGCAAATTGGATTTGCGATATTCTTGACGATTTGCATAACACAGCAAATATTATGCGTATCAAAGAGGACGTGTTAAAACTTTGTAAACGGTATCCCGTTTATGGAAGCCCACTGCTAGAAGCGGTTTCGAAAGCTTAAATTTGTTCTTGTCATTTTTTCCCCTCTGTCACCCCGCACTTGTTGCGGGATGGCCTTGCAATAACACTTAAATTGCGATTGTCACCATCCCACTGAGGATGGTCATGACAGCAAACATTGTCATGCCAGCGCAAGCTGGCATCTAGAAAAGATGCTTAATTAGGATTAGAAAACTCTGGATACCAGCCTACGCTGGTATGACAGATAAGCATCTATCCGCAGCTTACTCGCGGTGTAATAGTGTCATTCCAAGCATCGCGAGGAATCTTATGATCATGGAGATTGCCACAGCCACTTTCGTGGCCTCGCAATGACAACTATAAATAGGCCTTCTTCGCCAGGTTTAACGCTTGTTTAAACCACGGCGTAAATTGTTCAGGATGATCCGCCAGTTCTTTTTCGCAGGTTTCCACGGAAATCCACCGAAGTGCATGAATTTCATCAGGATTTGGCATGATTTTTACATCGGCTGGCACAGAGGCTACTAACACATGATCAATCTCATTTTCCGATAATCCATTGGGAAAGTGGGCATTATAGTGAAACCAGCCCAGATCAGTCAGGGACGTTATGATGCCTAATTCTTGCTGCAGACGTCTTTCTCCCGCTTGAACGATGCCTTCGCCCGCATGGGGGTGTGAACAACAAGTGTTAGTCCATAAACCGGGTGAATGATATTTACCCAGGGCCCGTTGTTGAAGCAAAAGCTCGATTTGCGAGGTCTGGCGAAAGATGAAGACAGAAAAAGCCCGATGCAGCTGATTTTTTTTATGTACAGATAACTTTTCCCCCAGACCAATTTCCTGATCTTGTTCGTCCACAAGGATAATGTATTCGGTTGCTGTCATAACGGCTTTTCCAGTAGAATGGTGGCCTTTTATAGCCCCTAGACTCACTTATTTCAAGCATAATATGCGTTGGCAAAATATACATAAAACTGGCATGCAAAACGAGACAGAGCAAGTAGCAACAATACCTATGCGGGTGGTTGGTCCTGTCAAGATTATTAGCGCGGAAGTGACTGAAGAAGTCTTTTTGCCGCTTGCCACATTAGAGTCACCATTATGGCCTTCCACGCATCGCGGGGCACGGGTTTGTACCCATGCGGGCGGTATCAGGGCTACTATCATCGACGAGCGCATGACTCGCTCCGTCTTGATCGAAGCGGATTCCGTTGCTGAAGTGTATGCGGCATTCCTCGATATTCAGCAGCAGAAAGAAAGTTTACAGGCAGTGATGAGTGAGACGAGTCGTTTCGCTAAATTAATTGATATGCATGCGCAAATTGTGGGTTCGATTCTTTATCTGCGCTTTGAATTACTGACTGGCGACGCCGCTGGGCACAATATGGTGACATTAGCGTCTGACCGCATGCTTGACTGGATCCTCGAACGCCACAAACATTTACGTTATCTCTCTATCTCCGGGAATTATTGTTCCGATAAAAAAGTCTCGGCGGTGAATGGTATTTTGGGGCGTGGTAAAAATGTCGTGGCGGAAGTCACTCTTTCTCGAGCCCTTTGTAAGCGGTTTTTGAAGACCACGCCGGAAAAAATTGTCGAGTTAAATATAAAAAAGAACTTGCTGGGTAATATCGTCGCGGGCGGATTGCGCACCGCCAATGCCCATTTTGCCAATATGCTGCTGGGGTTTTATCTGGCAACGGGTCAGGATGTGGCGAATATTATTGAAGGATCGCAAGGGATGGTGCATGCCGAAACACGCGGCGACGACTTATATTTCTCGGTCAGCTTGCCGAATTTAATTGTCGGAGCGATTGGAAATGGCAAGGGCTGGGAGTTTGCTCAGCAGAATTTACGCCTACTAGGATGTGTAGAAAAACGCGAACCGGGCTATAATGCCAGGCGTCTTGCTGTCATCGCAGCTGCAGCCGTGTTGTGCGGCGAATTATCGCTGCTCGCCGCCCAAACCAATCAAGGCGAGTTAATGCGCAGCCATTTAAAATTAGAACGTCAGATGAAAGAATGACTTATCACAAATTAAACAAACCGAGTATTTTTATTGTAGTGCAAAGCGTGTACAGCATCAGCCGGCACCGTGCCATTATAAATAAAAGCCGATGGATATAAGGAGTGACATGGTGGTTAAAGTGGGCATTGATACCTTAGCGATTTATACGTCGCGTTATGCGCTGGATCTTCCTGTGTTGGCTAGAATGAGAGGCATGGATCCTGACAAATATCAGGTTGGCCTTGGCCAGCAGGTCATGTCCGTTCCTCCGCCAGGCGAAGATATCGTCACCATGGCGGCAAATGCTGCTACCCAAGCATTAAAAGATATTGATTTGAATGAAATTGAAATGCTGCTTTTTGCCACTGAATCAGGAGTGGATCAATCCAAATCTGCGGGCACGTCTGTGCATGGTCTCTTAGGTTTGCCGTCACGTTGCCGTGTCGTGGAATTAAAGCAGGCTTGTTATTCCGGTACGGCGGCTATTCAATTGGCGCTGCCTTATTTACGGGAAAATCCTACCAAGAAAATTTTGGTCATTGCGGCGGACATCGCGCGTTATGGCTTAAAAACCGTTGCGGAATCGTCGCAAGGCGCAGGTGCTATTGCACTGGTCTTATCTGCTCATCCGAGAATATTAGCCTTTGAATCGGAAGCTGGCATTGTCACTGAAGATGTAATGGATTTCTGGCGCCCCAACTATTTGCATGAAGCGTTGGTAGATGGGAAATATTCCAGCAAACTTTATCTGGTCATGTTAGAAAAATGCTGGGAACAATACCAAATGCTTTCTGGCCGTGGGTTTCTTGATCATGCGTATTATTGCTATCACATTCCGGTTCCCCGTTTAGTGGAAAAAGCCCATCATCATTTACTCAAATTGACCGGCTATACGCATTTACCCGAAGAGATTTCATCTAAACAGGTGAATGATTCACTCGATTACGGTCGTAATATTGGCAATAGTTATTCAGCTTCTTTATATATTGGTTTAACTTCATTATTGGATTTGGCAGAAGAAGATTTAACGCATAAGCGCATTGGCTTTTATAGCTATGGTTCTGGTCTAGTCGCCGAATATTTCAGCGGCGTAGTTCAACCTGGTTATCGTGATGCCTTACACACGGCTTATCATCATGAATTACTGACAACGCGCACCTCCTTAACTTACGACGAATATGAGTCGTTTTATACCTTTAACTACGTTGAAGATGGCAGTGACCAGGAAATTCCAGTCTATGACACAGGTCTGTTTCGTCTTACAAAATTGCACAAACACAAACGGATTTATGAGAAAGTATCTCAACCAGCGCTGAATTTTGCAGACCAATTGGATTATTGCGTAAATTCAATATAGTTCTTTATGACGACAAGAGTTTATGCGGGAAATTTTTATTGCTATCTAATATTTCGGCATTTTCGTACTTGTGGTTTTGTTAAAAGATACTTTGATGTCATGCCAGCGCAGGTTGGCATCCAGCTTAGTAGTATTTCTAACCTTAAAATTAGAAATACTTCTCATTTAAAAAAACCGGGGTATGAGATTAACGATGAAGTTAATATGATTTAATAGTATTTGGTATAACTGGATGCCAGCCATGCGCTGGCATGACAGCCATCCGATAAAAAGGAAAGGCATGAAAGTGTATGCACCCGGAAAACTTATTCTCTCAGGCGAACATGCTGTTGTTTACGGCAGCCCTGCGCTTGCGATGGCAGTTGATCGGTATGTGACAGCGACGGTGACCCGGGAATTATTGCCGCAAATTTTATTTGATCTTTCTGATCTTGCGCATCGCGGCCATTTGAGTTTTACCGCCTTGCATCAACTAAAAGACAAGATTAAACGTAAATATCATCGCTTCATTCGCGGCGATTTCAGTATTCGCGATGTTTTACAAAAACCCTTTGAGCTCGCCCAATTTGCTTTGGGCGTTTTTATTGAATCGCACAATCTTTCGTTGCCGCATGGTGTTAAGATTCAATTGCAATCAGATATTCCTATGGGCTGCGGCATGGGTTCTTCCGCTGCAACGATATTAAGCGTCATGCAGGCTGCCTCTCATTATTTACAGCAGCCTCTTTCGCAAGATGATTTATTTCAGTTGGCCTTGACGGCAGAAAAAATGCAGCACGGACATTCTAGCGGCTTGGATTTACGCGTGATTCTTTATGGCGGCTGCCTATATCTTCATGAGCAAAAAATAGAAAAACGGGTCGCACCAAATTTTCCTTTATACCTTGTTAATACCGGAACGCCGGAAACGACCACGGGTCAATGTGTGGAACAGGTCGTCCCTCATTTTAAATCGAATTTATTAGGGGATGCATTTACTGCGGTAACGAACGCGATGGATAGCGCGCTGCAACAATCTTCAAGTAAAAATATGCAAGCGGCTATTCGTGAGAACCACCAGTTGCTAGTAAACATCGGTGTGGTCCCGCAAAAAGTCCAACAATTTATTAAGCAGATTGAAGCACTCGGTGGTGCGGCAAAAATTTGCGGTGCAGGTGCGGTAGCGGGAGAACAGGCGGGGGCAGTGCTGGTTGCTATTGAGGATAAAAATGCGGTAATCCCACTTTGTGCGCGTTTTGGATATAAAATCATTCCTATCTCTTGTGAATTGCGAGGTGTACATGCAGCTTAAAGCATCTGCTCCAGGTTCATTAATGTTGTTAGGGGAATATGCTGTTCTTTACGGAAAGCATGCCTTGGTTTGTGCTGTTAATAAACGTATTACGGTGACACTCACTCCCCGTCAGGATGAGCGCATCGAAATTCAATCTTCTATTCATGGGCATTATGCGACAGAGTTATCCAAGCTTACGATTGAGAAACCGTTTCAATTTGTATTAGGCGCGCTGAAACAATATCAACCTAAATTAAAAAGAGGTTGTGACATTGAAATTGTTTCTGAATTTTCAGATAAAGTTGGTTTAGGTTCATCGGCCGCTGTCACCGTTGCGACATTGGCTGCCTTGATCACGTGGTTAAACATAAGAATTTTACCGCTTGATTTAGTGCGTCAAGGACGCAATGTCGTTCGCAATGTTCAAGGAGTGGGTTCCGGGGCTGATATTGCTGCTTCGGTGTATGGGGGAATGGTTGGCTATCAAGCACAGCCGCTTTCCGTGGAAAAATTTTCCGTGACACATCCGCTCAGTGCATTGTATGCAGGATTTAAAACACCCACGGTTGATGCGATTAAACAGGTACAGCAATACTTTTCAGCACATCCTGATCTTCTCCGCCAAATTCACAATGGCATTGGCCAATGCGCGATGGACGGCATGCAAGTCCTGCGTAAAGAAGATTGGACACGGCTGGGCGAAATCATGAATATCCAGCAAGGCATGATGGAATCACTGGGGGTGAATATGCCAATTTTGCGGGACATGGTCGAAGATTTGCGTAAGCAGCCGTCAGTATTAGGCGCAAAAATTTCTGGCTCTGGTCTAGGGGATTGTGTCATTGGCTTGGGGGAAGTACCTGAGCATTACCAATGTGCGACTAATCATGGAGGTGTACAACGCATCCCGGTTGAAATGACATTACAAGGAGTCAAATGTGAAAAAATCTGATGTTATCCAAACGATTTTTCATGCTGCCGGCGGCGATTTAGCGCTGGCGACCAAACCTACACAGACTGAAGGGCTGGCATTTGCTCCAACGAATATTGCACTAGTCAAATATTGGGGCAAGCGTGACGTAGAACTTAATCTTCCCTTGACGTCGAGTTTATCGATCGCGCTACCGGATAAAGGTGCATTGACGAAAGTGACTTTGCATGATCAACCTCAGGATATCATCACATTAAATGGCCGTGAAATACCGACTGACTCTGCTTTTGCGGCACGCACCAGCCGATTTTTAGATTTATTTCGATCGGAAAAAAAATGGACGGTGAAAATTGATATCAGTATGAGTATTCCTGTTGCAGCCGGACTTGCGTCCTCTGCTTGTGGATTTGCCTCGCTCGTTTCTGCACTGAATGACCTGTTTCTTTGGAAGCTGAGAAAACGCGATTTATCCATTCTGGCTCGTTTGGGCAGCGGCAGTGCGGCACGTTCATTATGGAATGGTTTTGTGGAATGGCATGCCGGAGTACAATCGGACGGTATGGACAGTTTTGCTGAGCCGTTGACTTTCGAATGGCCGGAACTTTGCATTGGAATTTTAACGGTCAGCGCAGCAGAAAAAGCGGTTTCGTCGCGTGAAGCTATGCAAAGAACAGTGAATAGCAGTTTATTATATGGCAATTGGCCCAAGAAAGTGTCCCAAGACATGGCTATTTTGAAACAAGCGCTGCAAGTAAAAAACTTTGCGTTGTTTGGCGGGACGGCTGAATCAAATGCATTGACCATGCATGCGACTATGCTGTCAAGTTGGCCGCCTATTTGCTACTACTTACCGGAAACTATTGCTGCCATGCAGCAAATCTGGAAGTTAAGAAATGAAGGGCTTGAACTTTATTTCACTCAGGATGCAGGTCCTAATCTGAAGCTGTTGTTTCTTGTAGAGGACAAGGAAAAAGTGGAAGCACAATTCCCCTCGATGGAAACGATCAAAGTTTTTGAGTAGATTTAAAATCTTTTTTTCGTTAGTGAATTCAGCATTGAGTCTGTGGGTAAAATAGAATCACTCAAATTAATCGTTTGCTTCATGAGTTTTTGTTTCAATTTATCAGCGCCTGAAGCGGCATAAATTTTATTATATTCTTCCGTCATGGCATCCTGATGAACATGTCCGGTGAAGAATGTAATTTGCCTTAATTGAGTCAAGGATAATGATTCAATAAGCGTTTTGCTGTTTTCGTCCCATCCTAAAGAGATGGATTTTAAGTCTAGTTCTTCTTTAAGTTTTTCGAATATATGAGGATCAACCTCAATAGGCGTGCACGTCTTGGTTTTTTTATCAACGTAGAGAAACTGATTTCCTCCGGCAAGGACATAAGCAGCCTCTGCATTGCCAAGTAATTTCGAAATTTCTTCTTCGCGCGGGGGGTGGGCCATTAGAAGGAAGCTGCATTCTTTGGTGTTGAGTGAATCGACAAAATTTTGATAATAAGATTTTTCATCTAATTTGTCGCGATATCTCTCTTTATAGGCGGCACATTCTTCGCGCAAGGACTGGAAAACATAATCACCATACTTGGCCAAAAATTCCTGAAATTCCGGCATTTTCAATAACACATTTTTCAACTGGTTTGTACGTTCTTTGTCATGACTAACTAAGGTTTTAGGAATGTTTACTCCTTTATACGTTAAATCCTCTTCGATATGTAGATCAGCCGCGCTTTGGTAAAATTCCGGAGGAGTAAGGATAAACTTAAGAAATAATTTGTATTTGGTGTAATCACAAACGGCATGGATAGCTAATTTTTTAAAGACTTCGTTATCTTGCGGCGTAAAAAAGTTCTTTGAAATATCGAGTAGCAAAGTAGTAGACACCCGATCGATTTGCGATTGGGCGATATAAGTTTGCTTCGTCAACCAATAGCCAAATGCAGGCAGAGCATCCTGAATGTTAGGAAAATTACGAATGTCATTCTCAGTAATAACAAAATCTAGCGGTTTGTTGGGGCTGAAGAATTTTTCAAGCAAACCTGGCACATTGAATAAATAAGTCAACCACCATTTGTATTTATCAAAATCAATTAATTTTCCATCTTTAGAGGTGTTGCGGCTATGATGATCGTAGTTTTCGTGTAAATAGCCCACGCACGCACCGGTGATGGCACCAGTGACATTACAGAAATTCCTGAAGGCTTTTACTTTGAGAATAAACGGTTTGCCAAACACCATGGCTTTCAGTTCAGTATTATCCACTTCATCTTGAGGGTAGGCGTAACCCGTAACGGATTTGATTAATTCTTTTTGATCATCCGAGATGTTTTCAAAAACGCATTTATATTTTTGTTGAGGCTCAAGAAAAGTTTTTTCGATTTCCAGTGCGGTTTTTAATTCTTTAATTTTATTGATGCTGATATCAAGTCGTACGCGTTTTTTTAATAACTTATCTACATAAAAAAGGTGATTACCGCTAATAACATAAGCTGTTCTGGATTTTCCTGGCAGTTTGGTGAATTCTTCGTCCGTAGGCGCTATCGATGTCATCAGAAAATCACATCCATCAACGCTAATACCCTTTTTGTTTATAATTTTAACCATTTCATCAAACTGGGTGATATCGGCATTGTTGATGTCATTTTTTTCGGCATACAGTCCCAAGGTGGTGGTAAGAAGACTGAGTTTGTTTAATATCGCCAGTTCATCTTTGTATTTTTTTTCGGTCGTGGCAGAGTCGACAATATAAGCTTTACGCTCATTTAATTTGATTAAAAGTGCCGCGATAGAATCTTTGCTAAATTTATTTTTATTATGTAAATATTCATAGAATTTTTCCTCATCAGGAAATTTTTCTTTATCTTGTAAGAACTGCTGCAACGTGAGTTCATCAAACTGAACCGATGTGGGTTTCCAGTTCAGGTAGCGGTTAACACCATATTTAAAAATACCTGTCACGCCGCTGGTGGCGTTTTGCAGGCTTTGAAAATAACTAGAAGACGGCGAGGAAGTAGCATTTTTCTCTTTCTCGACCGCTACGTAATGATCGGACAATTGTTGAATCATCTCAATCAATTGCATGCCCAGTTTTTTCTGGTTCTCCACACTTCCTTCAATCGCTTCAATTTGGATGTCACTTTCTTTGAGTGGTCTATCACGATTGGGCACGAAACCCGGGAAATCTTTGGAGCTCACACCCACATAAGGTTGTTCTTTCTTGATATGAGTGTGGTTAGTGAGAGAAGAAATAACTTGCAGCTGACTGTTGGTTAGCTTGTTTAATAGACAGATAGCTTGTTCTTTTGGCTGCAAGACCACCTCGTTTACTTTTAAAGTGGTTTTTAATTCTTGCAGTTTGAGCGAATCAATCTCAATCCGTACCGGTTTTTTTTCTACTTTATTGACATAAAAGAGCTGGTCTTTAACGATCACATAGGCGGCAGCAGATTTTCCAGGGATTTTATCTAAATCATTTTCCGGCAGTGCCGACATGGAAAGAAGATCGCAATCATTACTATCATCATAATAAGCTCGAGTAGAGGGAGGGACATGGTTTGGTGCGAGGTATTGGCAAATTTGCCATACATAGGCTTCGATTTGTGATATCGCTTTTATTCCCTCAAGTTCTATTCGGTCGTAAATTTTACTGTCGTGTTTGTTGTATTTGAAAAAGCGGAGTTTATTGTGTCGAAAAGCGATATTAACGGGATGATAAGTTTGTCTACCTTCTTGTTCTTCTTTTTCTTTGATAGAGACGGGAAAGGATAATTCACTAAAGGGTCTGGTTTTTGGGGGAAGCTGTGGTGCGGGCGTATGGTTGATTACTTCCCAATCTGTTTCCGCCGATGTTGAAGTTTTCTCGGTGGCTTGCTTGATTGTTTCTCTGCTCGTTCTCATCAGCTAAGCTTTCCCTTCCTTTTTTTTAACCCTATCAGAGAATTCTTAACATAATCTTAAGATATTCGCCTATCTAGTTGTGAGCAATTGTATAAATTGACCACTTTGAAAGTTTATAAAAGTTTTTTATACATAATTTTTGTTATCTGATTTTCGAGCGCATGATCGACTAATGGTGCGGGATAGTTTGTCGTGAGCGGAGACGAGATTTTATTGAGGGTATGAATGGTTTTGATCGGGAGTTTGGCAAGTTCAGGGATCCAGCGTTTGATATAAAGACAGTCTGGATCATAGGTTTGCTGTTGTAACCAGGGGTTAAAAATTCGAAAATAAGGTTGAGCATCGCAACCCGTCGATGCTGCCCATTGCCAGTTGCCATTATTGACAGCAGGATCATAATCAACGAGTTTTTGGGCGAAATATTTTTCACCCAGCCGCCAATCAATATGCAAGTCTTTCGTCAGAAATGACGCCACAATCATCCGTACACGGTTGTGCATATAACCCGTCGTATTTAATTCGCGCATACCCGCATCGACAATAGGAAAACCCGTGCGGCCTTCGCACCATAAACGGAAATGTTTTTCATTATGGGTCCAGGGTAATTTCGCATATTTTTTATGAAAGGGCTGTGTAAAGACGGAAGGAAAATGAAAAGCAATATGAGTAAAAAAATCGCGCCAGTAGAGTTCAGCAATAAGCTTGTGCGCAGGTCCAAATTCGTTAGCAACAGCGGCATAAACCTCGCGGATAGAAAGCGTGCCAAATTTATTATGTGCCGAGAGCTTGGTCGTGCCCGCAAGAGCGGGAAAGTTGCGAATTTTCTCATAATTCGCAAAGGTTTTTATTTTCTTTAACAAGGAAAGCGCTTCCTGTCGGCCGCCTTTAGGCGACAAATTGGGATTGGATTTTTGCGCTAACTTAGCGAGAATTTTTTTGTCTTCCAGAGCCATTGTTTCCCGATAATAATTTTCCAGGGAATTTTTTTGCGGCGCTGCGACGAACAGGGTGGCCGCTTTATTATAAAAAGGCGTGAATAGGGTGTAAGGCTGGTGGTTTTCTTTGTGAATTTGTTCAGGTTCATGCAATAACGCATCCGCAAAACAATGAAAATCTACCGCGTGATCTTGGCAGACGTTTGCAATTTTTCGATCGCGTGTGAGGCTGAAGGGAGTGTAATCACGATTAAGAAACACGGCTTGAATAGGTTTTTTTTTCAGTAATTCAGCGACAATGTCTTCCGCAATGCCGTAGAAAAAATAAATTTTTGCGTGTTTCTTTTTTAATTCATCATCCAGTTCGCCTAATGAATTGACCATGAACTGAATGCAATTATCACTCTTGTAATCGTTGTGTTCGATCTGTCTTTTATCAAAAATGAAGCAGGGGATAACTTTCTCAGACGATTTTAGCGCGGCGATCAGCGCGGTATTATCATGCAACCGCAAATCTCGTCTGAAAATATGTAAGGCGAGCTGATAAGATGGTTTCATCCCACCATTCTATTGAGACATAAAATAAATTGCTACTAAAGCGAAAAAGATACCAATGCATTGTTTGACACTGACCGTTTCGCGCAAAAGAAAATAAGAAAGAACAATCGTAACGAGCGGATAAAGCGCGGTGAGGGTGACAACGGTAATAATTTTTCCCTTATCAGCTGCAATAAAATAAAATAAGCAACCGACGCCGTAGGCTATCCCGGTCAACAATCCGAAACCTAACCCTTTCATGTCTGCAGCTGGTTTAAAATTAAGCAAGCTTAGGGTAATGAGTCCGACCACCAGTACGCCAATGGTTTGAAAAACAAACGCACTTTTCGAGTCAATGTAGACAATAGCCAATTTCGTAAACAAACCCCATAAGCCAAAGCTTAAGAGGGCGATTAGCGCGGCGGGCAACCAGTTGGTCATGTGGAAGAGTCCTCAAATTTTCTGTCGTCACGCGATCAAGTCGACGTTGTTGAATAAGATCACCTGCTTGATGCATCCCGGTCTGCGGAATAATTTGTCGTAATTTACAATCTAGCGATCAGCTGGATGATCACCATTGCATAAATTCCGGCCACTACATCATCGAGAATCATGCCAAAGCCGCCATGGACTTTTTCGTCGATGAGACGAATCGGCCAGGGTTTCCAGATATCAAAAAGACGAAATAAGACGAAGCCTAATACCACCCAATAAACACCATGCGGTGCATTAATCATGGTCACAAAAAAACCCGCAAACTCGTCGATACACATGCCCGGATGATCATGCGTATGGGTATTCCGGCTGATCCGGTCGCTTAGCCAGGAGCTAAAGACAATGAATAACAAAACGAAAAAAATATAAAAAAAGAGCGGTAAGGATTGTAGTAAAAGATAAAACGGAATGGCCATGAGGGTGCCAAAGGTGCCGGGTGCAAAAGGCATGGCTCCGCTTCCCAACCCAAAGGCGGTGAAATAAAGCGGGTCTTGCCAAACCTCCGGCGGGGTGGGCGGTGAGGTTTTTTGGCGAGATTTAAGCCCATTAAAAATGTTGGTAACCGAGAATCGTGCCATGGTATTTTTTTCCATCTTGATAGCGTAAATCCATTCCTTGCTGTTCGTTAATGACCCCAATACAAGTATAACAGCAAGGAATGGCGGATAATTTCTTTTCCAGTTCATCGCGCTTAGCGGCTGGAATCGTAAAACATAATTCATAATCATCGCCAGCGGTGAGGGCGAGTGTAATCGCTTCTTGCCATCCAAGCGAATGTTTTAGCTCAGCTGATAAAGGCAGTTGATCGACATATACCGACGCGCCGACGTGGCTTTGTTCTAAGACATGACCCAAGTCTGCCGCTAATCCATCGGATATATCAATAGCGGCATGAGCCGTCTCTAGCAAGGCCTGACCTATAGCGATACGAGGTTCGGGTCGATGGAGACGGCTTAAAAGGTAGTCAGCATGGTTTGACGCTACTGGTTTCTTTTCTTGTAAAAATTGCAGCGCTAACCCAGCATCGCCCAGGGTGCCTGTCACATAAATAAGATCAGATGGCTGGGCTTGCGAACGCAAAAGCGCTTTTTTAGTGGGAACAAAACCCATTGCTTGGATGGTAATAGACAGCGGACCATGCGTGATGTCACCGCCAATGAGCTGCACGTGATGATGGTTTGCCAGGATGAAAAACCCGTCGCAGAAACGTTGCAGCCATTTGGCGTCAACGTTTGGGAGGGTGATAGCGAGTGTTACCCAAGCGGGGGTGGCGCCCATGGCAGCAAGATCGCTCAAGTTGACAGCGATCGATTTATAACCAATGTCTTCCGGTTTGGCGCTGGCATAAAAATGAATGCCTTCCACCAGCGTGTCGGTGGTAATAGCAAGCTCGTGGCCAGGAGGGGTTTTTACGACAGCAGCATCATCGCCAATGCCAACAATGACATCCGACCGGCGCTGCGTTTGGGTTGCAAAATAATTTTTTATGATCTCAAATTCGGTCATATAATTGATTCAACGTCCGACGTCACCATTGAATGGCTCTTATGCAAAAGAAGCTTCATTTGATTGTACGTTATTATATAGTTCATCATGATCATAACCGAGGGTTTTTTTATGAATGTTCCAGAAATCACTGTCCAAGAACTTGAAGCGTTACAAAAAGCGGAAGCAGATGTTTTTATTTTGGATGTACGCAACCCGGATGAATATGCGATTTGCAATTTAGGCGGTCATCTTATTCCGATTAATGAATTACCAGCGCGAGTGCAAGAACTGAATCCGGAACAACATATTGTTGTGCATTGTCATTTTGGCGGCAGATCAAAACGCGCGGCGGAATGGCTGTTAAGCCAGGGATTTAAACACGTGGAGAATTTGCGTGGCGGAATTGGCGCGTGGGCTGATGAGATTGATCCGAAAATGAGAAAGTACTAGTGAAGAGCAAAGGCGACATCCCTTCTTCTTTATCTATCAAAACGATCATAACCGTGGTGATTGGTAATGCGCTGGAATGGTATGACTTTGTTGTCTATTCTTTTTTGACAGTTTATCTGGCCAAAATTTTCTTTCCGAGTGTGCATGAGGCAAATTCAATATTAGCCGCCACGGCTACGTTTGGGGTGGCCTTTTGCATGCGTCCGCTGGGCGGTATCCTATTTGGCATTTATGCCGATAAATATGGCCGCAAATCGGCTATTACCACCATTATCGCCCTGATGACGGTCGCGGTTTTTATTATCGCAGTGGTTCCTTCCTATGCGCAAATCGGAATGGCAGCACCGGTGTTGATAGTGTTCGCGCGTTTATTGCAGGGTTTATCGGCTGGCGGCGAATTTGGCACGTCGACTGCCATGCTGATAGAGCTCTCTCCACGCGGGCAGCGAGGGTATTACGGATCGTGGCAAATGGTCGGTCAATCGCTCGCAATGTTATTAGGCGCGAGTATCGGAATGGGCTTAACTTATTTTTTAACGACCCAGCAAATTGAATCCTGGGGGTTTCGTATCCCTTTTATTTTTGGTCTCATTATTGCTCCGGTAGGAATTTACATCCGCCGTCATTTAGAAGAAACGACTATTGATGAAAGTCTGATTCATCCAAGAAAGGAAGTACATTTTAGCCAAAAAATCCGCGCACATCGCCGGCAATTGTTGATTGCGATGGGATTGGTCGTCGGCGGCACAGTTTCAACGTATACCAATCTTTCCTATATGCCGACCTATGTGGTTCGCTATCTGCATTTATCGATGGCAGACGCTTTCATGGCGTTAATAATAGGGGTACTGTTAATGATAATATTAATGCCCTTATTTGGCGGGCTATCCGATCGAATAGGCAGAAAACCTATTCTCGTGAATGCAATTCTTATTTATTTCCTGTCAATTTATCCCTTATTTTTGTGGTTACATCACGACCCCAGTATCGGAAAATTAATCGTCGCGCAATTAATTTTCTGTCTTTTGCTGTCTGCTTATTTTGGAGTCTTTGCTGTGATCCTAGCTGAATTATTTCCAAAAGAAATTCGCTCAACCAGTTTATCCATCAGTTATAATTTAGCTGTCATGTTGTTTGGCGGATTCGCCCAATTTATTGTGACATGGATGATCGAGGTAACAGCGACATCGCTTGCTATCACTTATTATCTCATGATAGCAATCCTCATCAGTTTAGTTGCAGCATTATTTTATCAAGAGAAACGCAATGCAAATAGTTGAATGGCTTTCACGGTTAATCGCGTTTGACACCACATCACGTAATTCAAACGTAGAATTAATCCATTTGGTCCAGGACTGGTTTACACGCCATCATATTCAGTCGCGCTTAACCCATGATGGGAGTGAGAAAAAAGCAAATTTATTTGCAACACTCCCCGCCAGTAATGGCAATACACAAGGCGGTATTATTTTATCCGGCCATACGGATGTGGTTCCTGTCGATGGACAACACTGGAATACCAATCCTTTTGAGGCAGTATTGATTGAGGACCGCATTTATGGACGCGGTACCAGTGATATGAAAGGTTTTCTCGCCGTTGCATTGACCTTGGTGCCGGAATTTCAACAAATGCAGTTGAATCATCCCGTGCATTTTGCATTCTCTTATGATGAAGAAGTGGGTTGTCGCGGTGTTCCGCTATTAATTTCTGATTTGCAGCAAATTGGCATTCAACCCAAAGCCTGTATTGTCGGTGAACCCTCCGAAATGAAACCTATTGTCGGGCATAAAGGTATTCAGGGATTTTGCTGCAAGGTGAAGGGACTTGCAGCGCATTCTTCATTAACACCACAGGGTTGTAATGCTATTGAATATGCGGCGCGATTAATCACGCATCTTCGTCATTTTGCCGATGAAATGCGCCAACACGGTCCGTTTGACGAACATTTTGATGTGCCTTTTACTAGTCTCTCTACTAATATGATCCAGGGCGGTAATGCACATAATACTATTCCTGAATGGTGTGAGTTTATTTTTGAATTTCGTCATCTGCCGCAGGTTGAACCGACCGCGATACAGAATAAAATTGAAGCCCTCATCCAAAATGAATTACTGCCGGCGATATGGCGTGAAAGCGCGGACGCAGCGATTGTGCTTGAACGGACTGGCGGTGTAGCTGCTTTTGAAGCGAACGAAGCGGCGCTTATCACACGATTAGCGCGGCAAATCAGCGGCGATAAACAAATTTCTAAAGTCGCGTATGCAACTGAAGCAGGGCTGTTTGAAGATGCCAATATTCCGACGATTGTGTGCGGGCCGGGCAGTATTGAGCAAGCCCATCGCCCCAATGAATTTGTCGCGGTCGAGCAGTTAAAACAATGTGAAACTTTCCTGCGAAAAATCGTTAAGCAATTTGACATCGTTGGGTAAGATTAAGCTAAATTTAATGCTAATAATCGTTTTAAATTTGCAAACAGGCGCAAGGCAAATTGTGAGACGAACACATTATTAAACAGTAAGAGAAAGGGTATGCGGTTGATATGCAAATCAAATAGACTTAGTCCAAGACCGTATTCCCATTGTTCTTTATCAATGGTTTTTTGGGCTCGTTGTTCCAGTGTCAGTCGATGATGATCAATGAATTTCATGATTTGTTCGTTGGATAGTTTATCCGATAAGGTGAAAATTAAAAATTCGGCCAAATCATGCTGCGGTAAATTGACTTCAGTACGTTCCCAATCATAAGCACATAAAGTTAATTCCTCGTGCTTTTGCCGGAAACAAATATTGCGCGGATTAAAATCATTTTGGATCAGTGCGTGTGGTAGTTTAAGTGATTCACTATACCACTGAGAAAGTGTATTGATGATTTTTAAATGGAATTGATAGTCTTTTTCACTCACTAAATTCGGATAAGTTAATCTTATAAATTCAGCCAGCTTATTCCACAACTCTATGCTGCCGGTCATTTCTTCTAAAGTGTTTTGTGTCGATTTCCATTTGGGATCCATTAGCAAGGCGGGGTTTTCATAAGAGCAGCTGTGGATGGCAGCAATGCCGGTAATCGCTGTAAGAATAATGTTATGGGTCCACACGGTGATATCGGCGACTTCGTTAAGAAGAAGGGTATTAGTTAGATATTCTTGAACTAAAACAATGTTTGTTCCGCCAGAATTTTGATAGTGGCCAAAATAGCGAGGGGTATATTGGGTTAAAAGCGGATAGGTAGTTTGTAAATCATAAAAATTAATTTCACGCCAGGCACTTGGACCAAATTCTTTTCCCCATAAATAATGTGACAAGGGTTTGCTGAGTTGAAGGTGGCTTTGCTTTAGCACGGCAGGCAGTAGTTCAGCGTCAACGCCTTTATCGGAATAACCTTTTAGCATGAATTCAAATGAGTACTCGCGATTATCGAGTTGGTAAGTGACTTGGTAAGGATGTAAACCAAGGAGCTGGTTGGTTTGATTTGTCGCGTATTTTTGTTTTCTGACATCTTCATTAAATTTATCAGAATCCTGGCTCGCCGATAGGGATTCTATCGTTAGAATTTTAATCTTCGCGCCCAATGGCACTGTTCTTTCCACAGAAGAAAGGAGGATGGAATGTAAAAAATCCTGGTTCGCCGTCATTTTATCCCTGCACTTTTCTGCAAATAACCAGCGGTTGTAAATCAGGAAAGCGTTACGATCTCTTTCCCATTTTAATTTCTGTCACACGATTCTTTTTGGCGATTCGATCTAATACGCCGTTCACAAATTTATGTCCTTCGACTGAGCCAAATTTTTTGGTCAGCTCCAATGCTTCGTTAATAATAACACGATAAGGAACATCGGGACGTTTAATAAGCTCGTAGGTGGCGAGACGAAGCACCGCAAGTTCAATGGGATCGATCTCATGCATTCCACGTCCCAGAAAAGGTTGGATTTCATGATCAATTTCATGCTGATGCTTGGGAACACCGTGAATAAGTTCTTTAAAATAGGAAAGATCTAATTTTTTATCGATGTGATAATGTAAAAATTCCGATTCAATTTCAGTAACGGAAGTACCTGCCAGCTGCCATTGATACATGGCTTGTAATGCATAACGACGGGCATTGTGCCGTGCAACGGGATTTATCGCACTACTGCTTTCAGGGGTGATGTCATTTTGATTTGGTTCGTTTGGCATATCGTGTCAGTCTGCTAATTTCTCTACGGAATTCATCTATATCTTGAAAGCTGCGGTATACGGACGCAAACCTTACGTAAGCAACCTGATCCACCAAATGCAGTTCTTCCATAACCCATTCACCAACGTGGGAAGAAAGGATTTCTCGCTCGCCGGATGTCATGGCTTTGCGAAGAATGCGTGCAATGGCTGTCTCGATTTGTTCAACACTTACAGGGCGTTTTTCTAATGCCCGCAACATACCTGCGCGCAATTTTTCTTCGCTAAACGGTGCTCGTCGCCCATCACGTTTGATGATACGCGGTAGGGACAATTCAGCGGCCTCATAAGTGGTAAAACGTTCCTTACACCCAGGACATTCCCGTCGACGTCGAGTTTGGTTTCCTTCTCGGATCAAACGCGAGTCAATGACTTTCGTGTCGTCTGCATTACAGAATGGGCAGTACATCGTTCTTCAAGTTTATTTTATTAAGTTCAAAGTTTATCCGATTTGAGCGGAAAAAAGAATAGAAATAACAATATTATTCACTCCCGCACTTAACGCCATTCTTTGTCGTGAAAAAAATTGTTTCATTTTTTCAACTAACTTACCGGGTATGGCGTCGCGCGTTCACCGGATGATGGAAATAAATGAAAGCGTGTTTTTTTCTTCTATATTATTGATTAAAAACATATAATTCAATATTCACCAAAGGGTAGTACAATTAATACAAGATAGATCTGAAGAAACGAGGGAAAGGATCCAGTATGTTTGAACGTAGTCACGAAACTCACATTATTTTAGATCAAACCCAAGTGCCGAAAGTGATTCTTTATATCCCTTTTTCAGTTTCTGAGAAGGGAAAAGAGGAGTTGTACCAAATGGCTTGTCGCTGGCAAGAAAATATCGCTGCCAGTGCTAAAAGCTATAAAAAACCCGTTATTGTCATGCATCGGCAGCCCGCAGAAAAAGATGAAGATTATGCAGACATGGCAAATGTTGTGCATACTTTTGATAGCCTAACTATACCTGAGGATTCAATTATTTATATTTTAGCGCATGGGATAGGTGATTCTCTCTATGTGGCGAGTACGCGTGATGGGCGTATTAAAATAACCACAAATGAAATGATCGACCGTGCTAAACAAGATGGATTAACGGCAGCTCTCGCCGAAAAAATGAAACCGTTACGTTTATATATTTGTGAAGAAGAGGGGGCCAATAAATTTCTTGCTTATAATTGTGCGATTGCATTGGGTCCGGATTATAAAAAAATTAATCTTCAATATTACGAGAAGAAAGTGGGCATTCCACTCAATCCAAATAACGCAAATCTCATTACCAGTAAACGGGCTGCCATTAATGTGATGGAAAATAATCAACCAAAAAAATTAATTGTTGGAAAAGCAGCGGAATTTAAACAAACCATCAATGTGGGCGAGGTACTGATAAAACATGGTTTAATAGAGGAAGAAAAATCCTATTTTAATTTATTTTCGTTTTTAAGTTATTTTTCTTCTGGTGCTACAAAAAAGAAAGAGGCAGAGAAAACGAAAGAGACAAATAAAAATGATTATCCTAAGAGAAAGTAATATTCGAGCGAGTTAAATTTTTTGCATGTTGCTGGGGTTGGCTTTGGGGTTTATTAAAGAATCCATCAAAAATCCGAAAGAAACTGGAAAATCCAGTGTTGGATGTATTTTTTGCTGCGCCACCATTTTTTTCGAAAAACGCCTGGGTAAATTGATGCAAACCGGCACGAGAACGTAGATTGTCATGGTTAACTTCGCCTTGGGATACCAATTTCTCTTTTGCCTCTTTGACAAATTGTTTGCGCAGGTCTTTTGTAAATACTGATCCTAATCTTGTTTCCAATTGTTTTAGATAAAATTGAATTTCAATGATATTGGCATATTTCAGCCCTTTTTGGCGTAAATAGTCGCTGGCTGGCTGAGCGTCTTTTCCATAATCGGCTTTCTCAGGACGGTGCTTTAAAAACATGTCGATATTTTCCGGGCCATATTTGTTGCCAGTATGTACAATCACATCCCCTTTCTTATTTGCCTGAATAAAGTCCAATCGTTGCGCGGTGATAAGAAGATTATCCGGCAATTTGACGACCACCGGATTTTTTGACGAATCAATGCTGTTTTTTTCCAGGAAGGCTAATAAATTTGGGATGAGGTAATTGCCTTTTTCATCTTTCGCTGCCATTAATCGACAAAAAACTAATGCATCCGTATGACAAGAATAATAATCTCGTTGTCGTCCCATTTGGATGGTATAAACTTTTAATCCCGTTTGTTTTGCCAATTCCTCTGCATCTAACGTTGAACCCAGGGAATCAAAATATAAGATGGCTTCTTTTTTCTCTTCTTTTATGTATGCTGTTGGCGAAGAATGCCCGCTTTGGGTTAGTGTACGTCTTATTTCAACCATGGAATTGATAATAAAGGGAACACGGACATCGTTGTCTGGCGTGCAATATTTCTTTTTAAATTCGAGCGATTTTAATTTTAAGATGAGGTCATTGACGCTCGCCATCCTGCTTAAATGTTCCAGGTGATACTTGACGTTATAATACTCTGCGACTACGTCTGTGCCTTGGTCACTTAATTTTACATAAGGCACGTTGTCCGGTGTCCAATAATCAGTGGAACAATCGAAATAATTTTTATAATTAAATTTTTCGAAAAGAGAATGGTTTTGTGGCTTTTTCATGTCGACCTGAAATTTTAGTTATATGATTTTAGTTATAGGATGGAACGCGAGGCATTATAATGCAGAATCACAAGAGAATTATTAGCATTTTCTTTTTCTCGCTATCCTCTTCTGCCTTGATTCTCAACGCCGTCGACCTAGGCTTGACCGGCGTTGTTGTATAAATCATTTATCCTACCTAAGGGACTAATAGACACTGTCATACCAGCGAAAGCTGGTATCCAGGTTTTCTCATCCATTTAAACGCTTTTCCTGGATGGAATGCCAGCTTTCGCTGGGATGACAAACAAAATCTTTATATAACAACGCCGGTCAAGTCGCGGGAACCACTGGTTTTCATTTAATAATATTTATATTTTTCAAGCAGATAATTTTTTTAGCGGGAGTTAAGCGGAATTCATGCTAAAAAACATGAATTCCTTGCGTGTGTTTTAACTGGTTTTCTTATCGATTTCGTTGCAGCATCCATCCGGTGAGTTCACGCAGGAGCTGTGCTTGACGGCCTAAGTAGTTGATCGCTTCCAGACTTTCTTGATACAAGGATTGGACTTTTTCTTTTGCTTGATTAATCCCGTGTAATTTTGGATAAGTGATTTTGTTGTTTTTGACATCGATGCCTTGCGGCTTGCCCAATAATTCCGTAGAAGTTTCTATATCTAATATATCGTCCTGAATTTGAAAAGCGAGACCAATGCAATCTCCAAATTGTCTCAGGGCCTGCTGGTTAATTTCATCGTCATCTTTGGAAGCCAGCCAGCCCAGTTCGATACAAGCGGAGAAGAGAGCGCCTGTTTTTAATTTATAAATATTTTCGAGTAAGTCCGTTGAGAGGGTGTCATCATTCATGACGGTAATATCAAGCGTTTGTCCGGCAGCCATACCATAAGGACCGCAGGCTTTGCTCAGAGCGCCCATCATTTGCACGCGGCGTTCTGCTTTTAAGGCAGCGGGATGATTAGCAATAATTTGCATCGCAAGGGTGTGTAAGGCATCACCGGTTAATACGGCTATGCCTTCCCCATACACTTTATGACAAGTCGGTTTGCCGCGGCGTAAATCAGCGTTATCCATGCAAGGTAAATCATCATGAATGAGCGAGTAGGTATGGATAATTTCAACTGAGCACGCCGGAATATCGAGATTTTCCAATGGCGCATCAAAAATACAACCGGTCGCATAGATCAGCAGGGGACGAATCCGTTTGCCGCCATTAAATAAAACGTACTCCATCGCTTCCTTGAGTTCGAGCGATGGAATATCCTGCAAATAACATGAAAATACTTTTTCCAGCCGAGCTGAGCAAATCTGAAATAATTCATCTAAATCAAGTTCGTTCGTTATTCTCATTTGCATCCAAACCTTCATTTTTATTATCTTCACCGTAGGGAACCAGCGCTTCCTGATTGTTGCTTTGGATCAACACTTGAACTTTTTGTTCAGCTTCTTCAAGGGTCTTTTGACAATGTTTAATCAACGTAATGCCACGTTCAAAGTGATTCAGGGATTGCTCTAAGGTCAACTCACCGTGTTCCATTTTATCGATGAGTTGTGTAATTTCAGTCAAGGATTCTTCAAGATTGGGTAATTTATTTGGCGTTTGTGTCACTCAAGTTGCTCCCTTATTTTACTTCGGAAAAAGGTATCGTAAAACGCAAGGGGATGCAACGCTTCCTATTGTCCTTGTGCGAGCGTGAAACCCAGTTTTCCATCAAATGTGTAGAGATTTTCAGTCTTGATCACATCTAAGCCAAGCTTATCCAGCTGCGATAAGAGCTGAATGATATCGGTATGATGAATCTTCCTGAGTTGATTAATCTCTTTAGCGGATTGAAACCGACAGCAGCAATGACGTAAGTAAGGGGCATCAATCGTACTGTTTGGCCAAATTTTAAGACCGCGGCTGGTGATCACGATTAATTCCAGCGGGCCGCCAAATGTTGATAATTTTGCAGCTAATTCCTCGGCTGGGATATCAGTGGGGTTGTCGATAAAAATATCCACACCCATCAATTCTTTTTGGCTGATTTTGCTTAATTTATCGCCGTAACACTCAATTTTGGTGTATGCCCCGGGTTTATAGTCGGCTGGCTTGAAGTGAGAAGGTTTTTGTCCTAAACGCTCGATTACGCTATCAGCAAAAGCGTCTGTTCCCACTTTTTTCTTACTATGAGTTGCGGAATAGATGTCGCCGGTATGGATGCCATCTTCCAATGTTTTTAGCCAGGCATTTTCGATCAGCGTCGCGATTTCCGGTTGATTGATATGGACTAACATTTGCACGGCTGCATTCAATAATCCGGAAGGATTGGCAATATTCTTGCCGGCGATATCGGGTGCGGATCCGTGAATGGCTTCAAACATAGCCATTTGATTGCCGATATTCGCAGAGCCCGCTAAACCTACCGAACCGGCGATTTGCGCAGCCACATCGGAAATGATATCGCCATATAAATTCAAGGTGACGATCACATCAAACCGTTCGGGCTGGCTGGCAATTAAGGCCGTTCCAATATCAATAATAAAATGCTCATGTTGAATATTGGGATAATCCGCGGCAATTTCATTGAAAACGCGATGAAATAAACCATCGGTCATTTTCATGATGTTATCTTTGGTAAAACAAGTGACTTTTTTGCGATTAAATTTCTCTGCGTACTCAAATGCGTAGCGGATGATTTGTTCGCAGCCCGGCCGGCTAATGAGCTTGAGGCATTGATAGACTTCATCGGTTTGACGATGTTCAATGCCGGCATAGAGATCTTCTTCATTTTCACGAATGATGACAAGATCAATATCCGGGCATTTAGTCACGACATAAGGAGCATAGGAAACAGTAGGGCGAACATTCGCAAAAAGACCGAGCGTTTTTCGCAGCGTGACATTCAAGCTTTTATATCCGCCGCCCTGCGGGGTGGTGATAGGCCCTTTTAATAAGACTTTCGTACGTTTGAGCGCTGCCCAAGCGGAATCGGGAATGCCGGAGGTATAACCTTGAAGATACACCTTCTCGCCGACTTCAATGATTTCAGGATCGATATCCGCTTTTGCCGCTTCAAGAATTTTTAAAGTGGCTGCCATAATTTCCGGACCGATACCATCACCATAGGCAACTGTGATGGGTGTTTTAATACTCATGAATGACCACTCCTCTATTTTTTTGTTTTACTACTATTTTTATTGGACTAATCCCGCGACGACTTTTTCCATGTGCATGGAGCGGGATCCTTTAATCAAAATCGTTGTCTGGTTATATAAAAATGGTTTAAGCGCGTTTAATAATTTGTCTTGTTCATTGAAATGGTAAGCCCCTTCACCAAAACTTTGGGCGGTGCTGGCGCTTAACTCACCGTATGTAAAAAGATAATCAATGCCGGCCTGGCGAATTTTTTCACCCGCGGTTTGATGAAGAAGTTTTGCTTCATTGCCTAATTCTTTCATGTCGCCGAGCACAAGAATTTTTTTGCCGGTAAAAGAGGCCAGCGTATCAACGGCGGCTTGCAGGGAAAATGGATTGGCATTGTAAGTGTCATCAATGATTTTGACACCATTTGCCAGCAGATGCATTTGTAAGCGTCCTGGTGCGGGCAGGATGCTTTCCAAGCCTGCTTTGATAGCGTTAAGTTCGATGCCAATGGCAAGCGTGGCCGCAGTCGCAGCCAGTGCATTGAGGATATTATGCTTGCCTAGTAGCGGTAAGTTCACTTCCATACTCCCTTCGGGCGTTTTGATGGTTACGCCGGTTTTGGAGGCTTCATGGAGTGTGGCGCTAATATCAGCATCAGAATGAAAACCAAACGTCAAATAGGAATGCTGGCTAATCTGTTCGCGCCAGAAAGGAAAAAAGGCATCGTCACGATTCAATATGCCAAAGCCGCTTTTTGATAAGCCAAGAAAGATTTCTGACTTCGCCCGCGCAACGCCGGCGATATCCCCCAATCCTTCTAAATGCGCTGCTGCTGCATTCGTGATGACCGCGACATGCGGACGGGTTAATTTGCTGAGATATTCAATTTCGCCAAAATGATTCATGCCCATTTCGATGGCGGCATAACGGTGTGTGGGATTTAGACGTGCAAGCGTAAGCGGTAAACCAATGTGGTTATTCAGGGTTCCCTGCGTAGCTAACACTTGAGTACTGTCACCGCCGCAGGCAGCGGTCAAAATGGAAGCGATCATGTTTTTTAAGGTGGTTTTGCCGTTACTGCCAGTGACGGCGATAAAGGGAATATCGAATTTATCCCGCCAGGCCGCGCCTAATTTACCCAATGCCAGGATGGTATCGTCCACCTGGATTTGGGCTAACGGCGACTCTATTGGCCGGCTGACCAGCGCAGCAGCTGCGCCTTTTTTATACGCTTCGGCAATAAAATCATGTCCGTCAACACGGGATCCGACAAGGGCGACAAAAAGATTGCCGGGCTGAATGGTACGTGTGTCGATGCTAATTCCAGTAAATTCGACGGCGGCGGGGATTTTTTCCAGCCCGAAAATCGCGGCTGCCTGAGCGAGAGTCATTTGTATCATCTTTAAGAATCCATTAGGCAAAGTTAACTTGTCCGTATAATATCATTTTTAGACAAAATCCAAAATCAGATGCGGATAAAGAGCCCCATGACAGCTGAAGGGCATCCTTACGGGGTCGTGCTCATTGCTCACAGCTACCATCGATCTCCTAAAACCGGCTGGTATCTTCATAAAGAGGATGCTTAGATACTATTACCCCGGCTCTTAACGCGGCATGAAAATAGTAATATGGATGATTTATGGCAATAGCGATTATTTCTCATCCCGATTGTGTCTTGCATAATGCAGGCGCAGAGCATCCCGAGCGTCCTGAACGGGTTACCGTGATCCAGGAGGCATTAAAACATTATCCTTTTAAAGCCCCAGTTAATTTTTTAGAAGCACCGTTGGCGATACGGGAACAGCTCATTGAAGCGCATGATAAAACCTATGTGGATTGGATTTTTTCCATTGCGCCTCGTGATGGCTGGGTGGGGATTGATGCCGATACGTGGATGAATCCCTCTACCTTGCCTGCAGCGTTACGCGCGGCAGGGGGTGTTTGTTATGCGGTTGATTTGGTGATGGAAGACAAGGCCAAGGTGGTATTTTGTAATGTTCGGCCGCCGGGCCATCATGCTGAACAGGATAAAGCCATGGGATTTTGTTTTTTTAATAACGTTGCTATTGGCGTCAGACATGCGATAAAAAAATATCATCTGCAGCGAATTGCCATTGTTGATTTTGATGTGCATCACGGGAACGGCACACAGCATATTTTCCAGCATGATGAACGCGTGATGTATTGTTCCAGCTTTGAACATCCTTTTTATCCAGGGTATGACGAGGAAATGGATAATGAAAATATCCTCAGCATACCCTTGCCCGCTGGAACCCAAGGAGATGTTTTTCGTGAGAAAGTGCAATCCGTTTGGCTGGAAAAAATTGCGGCGTTTCGACCGCAATTAATTTTTTTCTCAGCGGGTTTCGATGCCCATAACAAAGATCCGCTGGCGGATCTCAATCTTCTGGAAGCAGATTATGTTTGGCTCACCACACAAATTGCTGAAATTGCTAAAGTGCATTGCGCAGGAAGAATGGTGTCGGTATTAGAAGGCGGTTACAACCTGGAGGTACTGGCGCAATGTGTACCCGCACATGTGAATGCGATGGTGATTTAAAAGGATGTGTCATTCCTCGTTGTTACTCAGTCGGTCAATTATAAAGGTGTGAGAATTCGTTGATGAAGATGAGCGTGATCACCAGCGCTTTGGCCCGACCTACAACTATTGTCACCCGCACACTCAAGCCTGTCACCCCGCACTTGTTGCGGGGTCCGGTGTAATCAGTTCAGCGAATGTATAAGTATATAACCTGTTCTTTCATATGACTTCCTTGATTATTAATAGACCAGACCCCGCAACAAGTGCGGGGTGACAATAGCCTTGCGGGGTGACAGGCTTGAGTGTGCGGGGTGACGGGGTTGAAACGTGTGGTTGATAGATGGAAAAGCGGATGGGCAAGCTTTCGGTTCGTGAAAGAAGAACGTCAGGTTTTTTGCAGGATGCTTTACTGACCCGTCAACGAATGATGTAACCTTTACAGCCATGACAAGAGCGGTCTCACAATTGCACGGCATTCTCAGCCATAAAGGGACCGGTTTTTAGACAACGATGCGCATAGGTGATTCTGCCCACGAAAAGCCCGGTAAAAAGACCATACGCTAATGATAACCATCCTGCGAATTTCGGACTTAAGATTAATCGCGTATCAATGGCGAGCTGATAACCATAATAATATTTGAGCGTGAAAGCGATCAGAATAATCACCATGACACTCCATGTACCGGGAATATAAAGTTTCGCTTCGTTTTTGATAGCTTTTATTTTCAAGGCGCGGAACTGAAGCCAGCCAAGACCAGTACCAAACATGATGGCACCTAGCCACAGAAAGAAATTTGTCAGGTCGAGCTGGATGCGTGCCAGAGCAATGAAAGAAAAGAGGAGAAATAGAATAGGCAGCAAATACAGCTGTTTAATGGAAATAATTCGGGGTTTGGTGGCCGTAAAGCCTGCTTGCATGAGAGCGAAAAAGACAACATATACCCACCATGGTGTATCAGCGATAATTTCCCAGATTGAGTTTGTCATAGGCTGCTTCTTTTGTGGTATGGGCTTGAATGGGCGATAGTGGTTTCGAACCACCGACCCCTACCGTGTGAAGGTAGTGCTCTCCCGCTGAGCTAATCGCCCCAATGCTCCATGAGTAAATTTAAAAGTGTCTTCGAGAAGGCGCTGCAAACTTAATCATGAGCTTAACCGCAATTCTAGGGGGGCTTAACCTAAACGTCAATCCAAAAGAAGACTGGAAAGAAAGCCTATTTAAAATATAGAATTGCGCCTGATTTAATTTTATAAAAAAGGAGCACTAAAATGATGATCGAAAATAACTCAGTGGTTATTGCAGAAGAAAATTGTGTTGTGGAAATTGAAGCTGTTGAACTGAATGCTGATGTTTACAATAACTGCTGTAAAATAGTGCAGTTGGGGTAATTATCAAATAGTCATGCCAGCTTTCTTGCTGGCATGACACTTGTATCGTGTCGTGCGAATAATATATCGGGGCGGTTAATGCAGATTGGTGTGAATTGGATAGCGCCGCATACGTTGCCGATTATTCGTCAATTGATCGATGAGGGTCTGATCGATTTCTGCGAAATCATGGTGGATAATTTTGCGCATCTGCCAGCAAAAAAAATGACACAAGTTCTTCCCGATGTTCCGTTTGCTTTGCATATTATTGCCTCGCGCTTTATGGAAAAGTCGCCTGATGAATTAAATCAGCTCGCGCAGCAACTACGGCCCTGGATTGACGATTTACAACCGCTGTATGTTTCTGATCATTTAGTGCAATTTACGACGGCAGAAGGCAAACGACTGCCTTTTATCACCGAGTGGGATTATGACACTCAATATGATCAGCTAAAAGAACGTATGCAGGCATGGCAAGACTTGCTGGGTGTACCACTGTTATGGGAAAATCACGCTTCCCTCACCGCGCGTGGAAAAAACCAAGCACTTTTTTATGAAAAATTGCTGGGTGATAACCATGCTAACTTGTTATTTGATTTTTCTAATGCCTACATTGCTGAATATAATCAAATCTGTCCTGCACATGCGTGGGACGCTCTTATTCAAAACACACGGCACTTTCATGTCGCTGGATTTAAATTCGATCCGACATTTTCTCTTGCGCTTGATACCCACGATGCTCCCATTGCAGAACCTGTGCTTGCGCTGATGAGGCGCTATGCGGCGAAGGGTTTCTTTCAACAGAATAAAACGCTTGTCATTGAGTTTGATGCGACTGTTCATTTTGAAAGGTGGAAAAATGAAATTGAGAAAGTGAGAAATGCACTTACGCTGCCGGAGGGTTCGTGATGAAATCATTTCCTGCGTCGGAAACAATCATTGCGGAGCTCGCTGTAAAGAACATCTATTATCGGTTGTTTAATCATGCGCCCAGTGTGCTGACATTCTCTGAATCCGCAGGCCGCGATATTCTTGAACCGTTTCTAGACTATGTTTCTGATCATCATTTGACGATGAACTGGTCGCTGCACGTGCATTTGCTCAATTGGTTGATCAAACATCCAAACTGGCAGCCATTAGTGAATGTTGCTGTCATTAAAGAATTGTTGACTGGGGCAGTGACGCGGTGGTCGTTGACGGGGCTGGAACATCTTTCTGCAAAAGGGATGATGGTCGTCTCCAAGCATTTACCGGGTACTGCGGTAGGAATCTGGAAAAGTGACGCAGCGGATCGACCCAATAAAGTCGTCACTATTCAACTTTCTCAAGCGGGTCATCCAGGCGAAGATCGTTATGCTATTTCGACTGTGCAGAACGATTGGCGTGAAGCGCAATGGATGGCGTTGCCGAAGTAATTTTATATTTAATATCAGACCCCGCAATCCCGCAACAAGTGGGCGTTGTTGCATAAGGTTTTGTTTGTCATGCCAGCGAAAGCTGGCATCTAGGAAAAGCGTTTAAATTGGATGAGAAAACCTGGATACCAGCTTTCGCTGGTATGACAGTGTCTTATTAGTCTCTTGGTAATAGGAGAAATGATTTATGCAACAACGTCCAACAAGTGCGGGATGACAGGGGTTAGGAAATTCTCAGGCCACCTGTGTCTGCGCGTGAATGACTTGATCGTTATTGATATTGTTTTCTTAAAAATCGCAATAAAACCATAATGACCGCGGCCGTGGGTAACGCGACCAGCACGCCAAAGAAACCAAATAAGGCACCGCCCGCCATGACGGAAAAAATCACCGCAACGGGATGTAAACCAATGCGTTCACCCACCAGATAGGGGGTGAGGATATAACTTTCAATGGTCTGACCAATCATGAATACCAACAACACCCATAATAATGATTGCCAGGTACCGAATTCTATCCCGGACGTGATGGAAGCCATGACCACAACAAAGATGGATCCTAAATAAGGAACAATGCTGAGTAATCCTCCTAATAGGCCAATCATGAGTCCGACTTTTAATCCGATCAACGTTAAGCCGATGCCATAAATTAATCCTAATGCCAGCATAACGAGTAATTGTCCGCGAAAAAAAGCACTCAATACTTCATTGGACTCTTGCGTCAATTTGACGACGGTGGGTTTGATGGAGCGAGGCAGCAAATTACGTGCGCTTTGCAGAATTTTGTCCCAATCCCGAAGCAGGTAAAAAGTGACAATCGGAGTTAGTACAATATTCACTGCCCATTCAATAACGGTAACACCAGAATGTAATACGGTGGTTAATACTGTGCCGGTTTTAGCGACCGAGGCAGAGAGGTTGTCTTTGAGCGTATTGAGATCGACGAATTCTTTAAACCGAGGGATAATTGTTTCCTGGATCCAGCTCAGAATTTGGGGGATCACTTCAATTAATGCCACTAGCTGTTTTTGGATGATCGGAAACAGCATGAGCAAAATCAGGACAAACACAAAAAACAAAAAGACAAATACCAGAATTACGCTAAGCAGGTGCGGAACCCGCCATTTTTCCAGGTGTTTGACCAGGGGGTTAGCCAAATAAGCAAATAGTGCACCCAGCAGAAAAGGTGTCAGGATAGAGGAAAGACAATATAAGAGCCCAATAAATAGGGCGGTGAAAAAGATAAAGACAGCTTGATTGGTAATCATCTTCATGAATACGTTCCCATCAATAGATCGTTCAAAATGTTACCTCATTCTACCTATAATTCCATTTACTAGATATATTTAGACATCTGTTCAACCACTGCTACAATACTACCCACTAAATTCATATCGTTAACTAAATAAGAGTGAAGATTTGCCATGACTATGGTTCGCACACGTTTTGCTCCCAGTCCCACCGGATTTTTACATATAGGCGGGGCACGTACGGCTTTATATTGTTGGCTGTATGCGCGAAAGACCAAAGGAACGTTTATTTTACGCATTGAAGACACCGATTTGGAGCGATCGACCCCCGAATCCGTTCAGGCGATTTTAGACGGCATGGCCTGGCTTAACCTTGATTATGATGAAGGTCCGTTTTATCAGACCAAACGTTTTGACCGGTATCGGGAAGTGATTCAGCAGATGTTGTCGGAAGGCAAAGCTTATCGTTGTTATTGCTCAAAAGAGCGTCTGGAAAAATTACGCGAAGAACAAATGACCAGAAAAGAAAAACCGCGTTATGACGGTCATTGTCGTGATCTTACGGAAGCTGGCGAAGGCAGTTTTTGTGTGCGTTTCAAAAATCCGGCAGATGGTATTGTTGAGTTTGATGATTTGATTCGCGGCAAGTTAGCATTTGCCAATATTGAGTTGGATGATTTAGTCATCGCGCGAACCGACGGCACACCGACGTATAATTTCACTGTCGTGGTAGATGATTGGGACATGAAAATTACCCACGTCATTCGCGGCGACGATCATATCAACAACACACCTCGACAGATTAATATTTTGCGGGCGTTAGGCGCCACACCGCCGTTATATGCTCATGTACCGATGATTCTCGGGGGTGACGGCAAGCGATTATCGAAACGTCATGGTGCAGTGAGCGTGCTGCAATATCGTGAGGATGGATTTTTACCAGAAGCTTTGCTGAATTATCTCGTGCGTTTGGGTTGGTCACATGGCGATCAGGAAATTTTTTCCATTGAAGAATTGGTTCGTTATTTTGAAATTAGCGCGATTAATAAATCGCCTGCCGCATTTAACCTGGAAAAGCTGTTGTGGTTGAATCAACATTACATGAAAACCAGCGACCCTGCGCATGTTGCGAAAGAATTTGCCTGGCATCTGGATAAGCTTGCTATTGATACGAGTAATGGTCCTGCATTGGTGGATGTGATTAAAGCCCAATGCGAACGTACAAAAACATTACGCGAGATGGCGGAGCGCAGTCGTTATTTTTATGAAGCGGTACAACTTTCTGACGAAATGAAAGCGCACTTCTCAACCGAAGCCTTGCCCGCTATCGCGATGGTGCGTGATCGCCTTCAACAGTTGCCTGAATGGACGAAAGAAGCGATTCATGACGTCCTCGTTACGACAGCAGAAACGCATGGCCTCAAGCTAGGTAAATTGGCGCCTTCGATACGCATTGCCATGACCGGCGGCACGGTTTCTCCTCCTATTGATGTGACGATTTTGTTGGTCGGACGCGAGCGTGCAGTAGAAAGATTAAATATGGCAATTTCTTTTATTGACAAACCTCAGCTTGCTTCTTAGAATCGCACCTCTCTCAGAGATTTACGGGGCTATAGCTCAGCTGGGAGAGCGCTTGCATGGCATGCAAGAGGTCGCCGGTTCGATCCCGGCTAGCTCCAAAATTGTGACGTATCTCTAATACGTCCCCATCGTCTAGAGGCCTAGGACATCGCCCTTTCACGGCGGTAACGGGGGTTCGAATCCCCCTGGGGACGCCACACATAAATAAAAAAGCCCAACGAATGTTGGGTTTTTTTTGTAATTTCAGAAGTGACCGAAAATCTATATAGGTTTGACAAATCGGAACCGCTTCCGAGGCGCGTTTTATGTGTGTCCATCGGGCGAGCGCCAAGGACAGCGTGAATCTATCCCTTCCATTCCACAATAAAATACCAACATGAGTTTGAACTTTTTTCTCAAGAGTGCTTGTCTTGAGGTAATCTTTTTCTATTCCATGAATTTCTTTATCGACATGATATTCATTGTATCGCTTCAGATCTTTGTGCAATAATGAAACAGCTTTTTATCTTAATCAAGGAGGATTTAAAAATGTTTTTACGATTAGTTACGTTAGGTTTAGCAGTAGGGATGCTGGCTGAAGCGCAAGCGGCAACTTTATATAATCCCGATCAATTAGCTGAATTCAATCGTACCAATGTTTGCAATGAATGCGATTTAAGCGGGGCAACGCTTTCAGGTAATCATTCGCAAGCCGCATTAGTGGCAACTAACTTAACAGGTGCAAGAGGAACAGGAACATTTTCCGCAGCGGTGTTTGCGGGGAGCAATTTATCCTCATCCAATTGGACAGATGCCAATCTTAGTTATGCGCAAATGAGTTTTATTCCTTTGATCGGTGCGAATTTTACAAAAGCCAATTTAAGCTATGCCAATTTTGAAGGTTCGAACACTAATGATGCAGTTTTTGATGGTGCGAATTTGTATGCTTCAAACATTACGGCCGCCCAATTAGCGGCTGCAACAAGTTATTGTGGAGCAACTTTACCAAACGGTACCAAAAAGAATTGTTAGTTTTTTCTAGTCGCTTGAAACAAAAGGGCTATTTTAATAGCCCTTTTGTTTATGTCTAGCAAGGAAATTTCATCGCATGCCCAAAAAAAATTCTCATACAAAGCGCTGTATCTGGGTCAAAGACGATCCCATTTATATCGACTATCATGATAAGGAATGGGGCGTACCCATTTTTGACGAACGATTATTGTTCGAATTTTTGCTTTTGGAGGGGGCCCAAGCCGGATTAAGCTGGATAACGATATTGAAACGACGTGATAATTACCGAAGTTCGTTTGATCATTTCGATGCAAAAAAAATCGCACATTATAATGCAGACAAATTTAAGAAATTGCTGACTAACCCGGGCATCATTCGGAATCGATTAAAAATTCAAGCAGCGATGACAAATGCAGAAGCGTACCTGAATGTGAAGAAGGAATTTAAAAGCTTCACCGATTATATTTGGCAATTTGTGGAAGGTAAGCCTATTGATAATCACTGGAAAAGCTTTAAACAAGTGCCGGCTAGTACCGCTATATCAGATAAAATGTCCAAAGACTTAAAACAGCGCGGATTTAAATTTGTAGGCAGTACGATTTGTTATGCATTTATGCAAGCGGTCGGGATGGTGAATGATCACACCACTGATTGTTTTCGATATAGCGAAATAAAAAAAATCAATAAAAAATGATTTAATTAAACTGTTTTCTAAGATCAATAGCCTCTATAGGATGCGCTGAAAACAACGTTTTTTCTGGCTGTGATAAAGAATGTTTGTAAAAGAATTTTAAAAAGCTCTTTGATTTTTTCATTTCAAATTTGAATTGTTCGAGACTAATTTTTAATTCATCTTCGGTCTCATATTCTTTTTCAGCCAGACGCATGATATCAGCTATCGGTTTGGGAATTTTATATTCCTCGCCATTTAAATTTGTTATTTTTTCCGAAGGCACCAATCCTATTTTTTTAATAAAATTAGCGGAATTAGTTTGCTGCCAAAATAGTAAATGCTCAGTGCAATTAACATTTATTTTTAAATGTTCTTTTAAGCGGTCAATTTTTTTAATTTTTTCCATTTCCACTTCAAAAGCACCAGCAGTTTTTGCAAGGTCAATGCGAAACTCACCAAGTGATTTGATTATCTGATCGCTTTGCTTTAACGACATGTGATTAATAGTATCTAATAGATGTTGCTGCTTCTTCATCATATTTTTAAAAAGTTGTTTCAACATTTCAGTTCTTGGATTATTTATCAGCAACGCAGTATTTAAGGGGCGGTTGGTATAGGGACATGTAGTTTCATGTTGATTACTAATTTGCGCAGTCCAATGTTTTTTAAGTGTTTCTAGTCCGTAAAAATTTCCATACGGGGTGAAAACGGGATGTTCCGGCAATTCAATAGTGATCGGATCTAAGAGGACATCAGGTATACTGTCATTCAATTTTTTGCTAAAATCAGCCCGTATTTTGGTTAATATTCCTGGGCCAAATAGGTTGTTCCATGTCCAGAAGGCGGATGAGAGTGGATTCCATGAGTCCATGGTTTTTATTCGCCAAAATGCCATTTTCATTTTCCTAATGGTTATCCGGATTGTCCATTATAACAAACAGTGTTTGGTCTGAATAGTTGGGTAGTTTGAGGAGTACAGCAACAGCCTGATCTGACAAGGGAAGGAATCTGATGCTGACTCTTGATTCGCGCAAGTTAGTTCATGAATGAGACTGATACTTTCTTAAAGTAACGTCCTCAGTAACAACTTTGTCATTTTTAGGCTTCTTTTTTTGCCGATAAAAAGTTGTTGATAGAATGGGCCATCGTGATGTTTTACCTTTTTGGAGTAGCTCACCATCTCGGTATAATCTTGTGGTAATGACTTCTGGGGTACCAAAATCTTTTTTGTTTCCAGCATTTTCCCGATCAAACATAATATCCCAGCGAGTCAGTGGAGGGGGCGCTAAACTACTTTTCCAATTTAAAAAAGATTTCGTTCCTTTACATGCTGGATTGCCTAGGGAAGCATAGAAATTATCAAATGATTGTGTTAGGAAAGGCTTACTTTTATTTTCTTCGGTTAAAATAAATAATTGTAATACATGGGCCCAGGGACCATGCCCTGCACCAGCACCTGCATCTTTGAAAATGGTTTTGCTATTTAATAAACTTAAAAACTGATCTGTTTTTAAAAAACGGTTAATTTTCGCATATTGTGTTTGATTAAAATTATTATCTTTTGCCCATTGATAAAGAAAACCAGATAATACTTTTTTCTTCGCATAAGGACTTGCATCATCAGGAAGAGTGAGGATTTTTTTACCCGAATTTAAGGTAATTTCTTTTAATACTATGTTCTTGTCTTTTGCGTAATTAACTAAGCTTTTTTCTAAATTATCCATTTGTCTTTTAAAAACTTTTTCATTCCTCAGCAAATTTGAAGTCGCTAAAATATCATGTATATTACTATTTTCAATTGGTATTTGAGCTTTATGCATCACAAACAAGTCGAATGTGCTATTCATGAAATTCACCATTCCCTGTTCAGCTTTTTCATCGTCTTCGGCATTAAAATGATAGCAAAGTGATTTTCTGCTATAGGTATGAGATTTTAATCCGATCAAAAAGTCTTTTTGATCGCGAATGAAAGCTAATAAATCACGTGTATATTCTTTACCTCTTTCGCCATTGACGACATCTGCAAAACCATCATTCTTTTCTGAGCCTGGAAAGAGCAATAACATGCCATGAAAGATTAACTTCTGTTTCTCTGGGTCTTGAATATCGGCTATTTCTAATAATTCTTTTGCAATTTCCATAAGATTGCTAACAGCTTCGGTTGCACTGGCAGAGGTCTTTTTAATTGTTCCCTGTAAATAAGTTTCGAATTGCTCAAACAATGATGATGAACTTTGCTGTTCTAAAGCCGATGAATTTTCACCCTTTGGCATAACCAACCCCTTTTCGAGTTATTCAATAAACTTAAATTAATTATAGACGATTAAAAAAAATCAGCAGGGAAGGTGTAAGATTCTAACTATATGAATAACATGATATAAAAAAGCCGCATCCCCGGGATGCGGCTTCAACCAGAATGAATTAGAACGTTAGCGCTAATCCCAAATGATCAGAAGGGTACAGCCCACCTTTTGTGTTCATACCAATGAGCCAGATTTGCCGTGTGTTGATCAGGCGGTTAGCCATTAATGCATTGGCCCAAATATAGTCAATGCGTTTTGCAGGTTGATGAGATGGAAAAGTAAATCCGTTTTCTTCTGGGTGCAACTTTTTCCAAATATCTATCATCCCCATCTCATTGAATTGATTTAAAATGGGGTTATCGGGCGTAATATTGAAATCTCCCATCACCAGCACAGGCTGGTCAGATAAAACGCGCTGTAAGTTTGCTAAGGTTTCTTTGACATTCGTTTCCACACAGGTTGATCCTAAGCCAAAATGAATGTTAGCGATGTACAGCGGTTGAGATTTGGTCTCAATTTTTACATATTGAGTGATACGTTTGTTTGTGTCATTGCAACCTGCCGGTGGATTTAAAAAATAACTACCAGTCTCTGTAATTTTGAATTTAGAAATGATGCTTAATCCTTCCCACATAAGAGAACGTTTTTCGGTAGAAAGTGAGGCAGGTAACGGATAATAACGTGTATTTTTTTTGTTGTAGGGATAATACATGGCAGGTTGTGAAACAAGTTCTGCATTCAGAAAGTCACCGCGTTCATGCAGCTTGCGCAGGATTTGTTCCGCCATGTTTTCATAATCTTCCTTGCTCGATGGATGATCGGGGTCAAAACGAACTTCTTGCAATACGACAACATCTGCCTTGGCATCTTCAATGGCATCAACAATAAGATTTAAGCGTTCGGACCAAAATGGGTGATCGTTATAATTTGCTAAATTAAAAGTAAGTACGACGGTATTAGCATTTGATTGCTGTTCGCCATATACCAAATTAAAACAGCTAATAATACAAACGAGTACGAGAAAAAAAGTTTTTTTTAACATCTGTTCTAGTCCTTTTGTGAAAATGAATCCATTGAATTGCCGGATATAATACATTACGCTACTGACGTGTATTTATACCCAGGATAGTAGTATATGCGTCGTATCACTGCAGTAAATGGCAATTCACAAAAATTAGATGGCGGCGCCATGTTTGGCCACGTTCCTAAAGCTGTTTGGAACCAATGGCTGAGACCAGATGACAAAAACAGAATTTCCTTGGCTTGCCGTGCATTACTTATCCAAGAAAAAGATAAAAATATTTTATTGGAAACCGGTATTGGCGTATTTTTCGATCCCGCATTACGAGATCGTTATGGTGTCTCGGAATCCAACCATGTCTTGTTAGATTCGCTTAATCAATTGGGACTTTCTGATAAAGATATTGATGTGGTTATTCTTTCCCATCTCCATTTCGATCACGCTGGCGGTTTATTATCGGCATGGAAGGAAAATCACGAACCTTCATTGTTATTTCCGAATGCGCATTATCTTGTTAGTAAACAAGGCTGGGAAAGAGCTTGTCATCCTCATGTGCGCGATCGCGCTTCCTTTATCCCGCAATTAAACGAATTATTGACTGCGTCGAAGCGCTTAGTCCTCATTGAAAACGCGAAATGTGAGTTATTGGGGGACGATTATCAATTTAAATTTACACAGGGACACACGCCCGGTTTAATGCATACGGTGGTCAATATTCCTCATGAAGACCCCATCATTTTTGTTTCAGATTTAATCCCAGGCTCCTATTGGACACATTTGCCTGTAGCAATGGGTTACGATAGATCGGCGGAATTATTAATAGATGAAAAACGCGATATTCTCGATTTTGCTATTGCACAGAATGCGCGTCTTTTTTATACGCACGATCCTGACGTAATGATGTCACATGTGTCCCAAGATAAAAATGGAAAATATATCCCTATTAATTTGGTAAAACCTTAGGAAAAGGTGCTCGGTAAAGCCTTTAGGTTCATAACGCTTTGTTTTTATAATTTAAATTATTTTCTTTTTATATTGAAGACCTTTCAATTAACGGCTTGATTAAATAAAAAAATTATTCATGTAGAAGAGAGTATACTTGAAATAGAGGGAAATAATTTTGCTCTTAATGTATTGCGGCTCTACAGTAATTAAAAAGTGTTTGGGATTGATAGGTAAAAAAGCGAGTCAGAACAAAGTGAAACGACAATGGTTTTATAAAAGGGTTTAAGACAAACGCTTGTCGCACATACACTTGAGAAAGTGAAAGGTAGAAATTAAAAAAGATATTTTATAAAGATATTTTATCTTGATACCATGGAAGGTTTAACGAAATTGTTTAAATCAGAAAAGTTTTTTAGGTAACGTAACACGTTTAAAATCAGACTCGGCATTAAGCCGAGTCTTTTTATATGCGCATTATTTTCGTGAATTTGCTTTGATATAATTTATCATGTTTTTATCAGTGATTAAGCCGTTCTGCATGGCTTCTTCCCCATGCCCAGCCAATATGATTTGTGCTTGCGCCATGGTAGGTAATCCTTTTTGTTCGGTTAATAATGCCAATGTGCTCCAACCCCACCATTCTGAGGTCCAATGTCTATCGTATAGATTTGCGGTATCTAGTCTGCGCATGAGTTTTTGCGAATGACTATCCCAGTAAAACAAAGGCGAAATATCCTGACGACTAGCATTGCCTATCTCATCCGCTATGGGAAGTAGACGATGAATGATTTCATCACTATTTTCTTCTATCAAGCCAAACCGGTAGGCTGAATAAATCTGATCTGCGGACGTTTGTAAGGTTTCATTGATGAGATTGCGATGCATATGATTTTTGGGATTGAAATAAGAGCTGTCACCATAAGCAATCCACCGATCTCCGCGAAGATTATGGGCATGAAGACCATTTACATTTTCTTCGTTATGCATGAAACCTGATAAAACGGACCCAATATCGCCAGGTGTTACATGAGCGGCTAATTCTTCGCGTGGCGTGCGGATATGCCCAGACGAAAAACGATCTGAGAGAAAATGAGAGGCAAACGCATTCATTGCATAGGCCAGCGCAAGCCGTTTAACGTCATGCGTTTGATAACCGATTACTGCTTGTTCAATGGCGAGATCATGACCCGCCTTGTACGCAAGCCATGCATTTTGGCCAAAATGATCGTAATTGCTGCCTGCAAGGCTTAGATAGCGTCCCGGTTGAACCCACCAAGCTGAAGATGAGCAGCCGCCGCCGGTAATGCAATTATATTTGCGATTGTTTTCATTACTCATTCTCTTATAGACAGATTCGACTTTTTCGCCGTTTTGTAAAGCGTCTTCTATGATTTTCTTTTCATCGTGAATGACGGCAAGAATCTGGTTGGCTTCGGAAGCAGCGCTTGTGGATTGTGCGACTGAATTAAATGCGGTGAGAAAACGTGATTTACGTTCTGCGTCTGTTTTCCCGTAAGCAATAGGTTGATCCACAATTTCATAGAAATCTCCCAACGCAATGAGATCGCCATACGAAACGATCAGTCCATTGGGAAGCTGAAAGGTGTAATCCATGCGGCCCTGATCACTAGCATTAAAATAAAGCTTTATATTGTTACCAATGGTGACATGTTCTGAAGGAACAAAGGTTGCGTGATCGTTAGCAGCAAAAGCCGACGTCCAGAGTAAAAATGAAAGAGAAAAAATGATTCTCTGCATCCATGACATAAATAGATCTCCTAATAATTTGCGAAGGAGTTTAACAGAAATTATTTTATTTTTATATTTAAATAAAACTAATTCGAACTCATAAAACCTTAATTTTCACATTTTATAATTACTGCGACAGGATTATTGCAATTTCAAGGAATAAAAATGTCCACCTTAACAAAGTTGAAAAATTCGTCTGATAATTTCGAGCAAAAGAGCTTATTAAGATGGGCAATTTGCGAAAAAATCGAAAGTCTTAAACAAAGTCTACAAGTCTACCCGAGCTTTTTCTTTCAGGTGCCGGGTATTGCTTCAAAAAAGGATAAAAATGGAAAGATCGCAGCGTTAAGTAAACTAAGGGATTTACTGCTGATACCAACTACTAATATGCAAGCCATTCTCACGTATTCAGACAACGTTTTGGATGGTGATACGTTAATGTTATTTAAGCTGACGGTTTCGTTATATCCGGAAAAATTTAAAGAAAATGAAAAGCAAAACCTGGCAAATAGAAACCCAATTCCACGATTGTTTCGTTTAAGCTGATAACAATTCGCTGAAGATTATATTTTTAATGCTTCCAGGGTGACTGGAAAAAAGAAAGCCAATAGTAAAAATATTTTATACATACCTATATTTTTATGTCATCCCTGATTCTACTTATAAATTTAACGACGTTTTTTTCTGCTATTGGCTGATTTGATTGTTAATGAGGAAAATTTTATTCCCAATTCTTGGGCTTTTCTGCGTGTTGCGTTGAGAGATCGTCCTAATTCTGAGGCGATCATGCGAGGTTTCATGTTTTTTTTCTTCGCTAACAGTTTGATTTTTTGAAAGTCTGTCTTTTGCCAGATTTTTCCTTTGCTGGATTTCATAATAATAACCCTCCTTTTTATCATTTATCACTATCTAATCTAGCATTACTCGCAAAATAAAAATATTGGTATCTACCCTAACAAAATATTATTTTTATTCGCTTCCAACCACAGGAGGGGTTAAGTGCTACTATTAATATAACAGAAGAAAGATAGAGCGAGCGCATATGAAAAAGAAAATGATTCTTTTCTATATGATTTTAGGAGCTTTTCCTCTCGTTAGTTTTTCAGAGAGTAAAACGATTACTTGTGAAACGCCGCAAGGAACGCGTGTGGATTATTTTACCGAGAATAACGTGAATTTAAAAAATCAAACTTTTCTCATGGGAAGAGATCAAGTATCGGGCATGAACCCGCAAATCATCTTGAATCCAGAAAATAAAACAGTTTCATTTATTATTGGTGATGCTGCAGAAATAAAATCACAACCTAAATCAGGTAATATGCAGGTCTTACTTTATTCCGACGATCAGATAAGTTTTGCTGGTTTAATTAATAACGCACCCATTCTGGCATCTTACTATCCGAAAATGAATATCTTAATTTACAGCCAGCAGTCAATTTGGCCGGTTGTTGAAATTCAAGGCGCGCGCGCAGTCATCTTTTATTCGCGATGCGCAGCGGCTATCGCAAAAACTGCGTAACGCAAGAAATGACTTGGCGGCTGTTAGCGCGCCAAGTAGGTAAAGATTTTATCGCGAATGAGGTTAGCCGTAGCGGTAAATTTGCTCAAGAAGGGTTTTTTACTTTCATAATAAATTTCATAAACAGTAGCGTCTTTGCTGCGTTCCAACAAATAATCATCACTTGTCTGGATGTGATCCACTAATTTCAATCCCAATGCTTGTTGTCCAAGCCAATGTTCACCCGTTGCAACTTTTTGAATATCAAGTTGCTGGCGATGGTCGGCGATTAAATTTTTAAATAATTGATGAATATCTTCAATTTCATGCTGAAGTTTTTCTCGGCCTTCTTCAGTATTTTCACCAAAAACGGTAAGCGTGCGTTTGAACTCGCCGGCGGTTTGCATTTCAAAATCGATTTGCTTTTCTTTTAACAAGCGGTGGAAGTTCGGCAATTGGACCACTACGCCAATGGATCCAATAATGGCAAAAGGCGCGGAAAGAATTTTATTTGCTACGCAAGCCATCATGTAACCACCGCTTGCGGCTATCTTATCAATCGTAATAACGAGTGGAATATTTCGTGCACGTATGCGCATGAGCTGGGCGGCGGCCAAACCATATCCATGGACCACACCGCCTGCGCTTTCTAGGCGTACAACGATTTCATCGGCAGGGGTTGCGATATTTAATACGGCGGTAATTTCTTCACGCAGCGAAGCGACTGCAGACGCTTTTATATCGCCCTGAAAATTCAGGACGTAAATATTTTTTGGCTGCTGATCAGTTTTTTGCTTGGCTTTTTCCGCTGCCTTTTGATCTTTTAAAAACTTTTTGAACAATTTCTTCGGTAAGGTTTCTGCCAATAATTCTTCAGTTGTCTCGGCATATTTCTTGTTGAGATTTTTTATGATGAACCGGCCCTTCAGCTTTTCTTTGCTCTTGGCTAATAGGGCAAAAAAAGCAATGAGGGTGATTAAAATAAAAGAAAAAATAATAACTGTTTTTGCTGTAAATAAACCGAGCTGAATCCACGCGTCTAACATAGTTTATTCCTATTTCTTTGTCCTGATTAATAATACTTTCTGTTGAAGGTTTTTTCTGCCATTGGGTGGGGCAAGCTGAATGACTTTTGATCGCCAGTTTTGCATGGCAGATTGATTTTGGAAAATCAGCGTTGGACTGATGTCCAGGTCATAATTTCTTTTGCGGAAGAGCCAGCCGTAAGAGCGGGGCACAACACCAACGGTTCCCACCCAAAGCGGTGTCTTGGTTTCTTTAATGGTACGGCCGGATTCCCATAATCTTAAGACAAGTAATTTTTTCTTGCCGTTTGCACGTCTTGCCAGAATCAAGGCGGGTTTTTTATCCAGGTATTGGGGGGAAACAAGCGGTAAATATTCTGTGCTTTGAACATCACTAATTCGATGCAGGGTACTGATCCAATCGCGAGCGGGTGGAGTCGTCCAGCCTTCTTTTAACAGAGTTTCTCTAATTTGGTCGAGATTTCCTGCCCACTGAATATTAATATGTTGGGAAGGAACACCAAAGAGGCTGACGCGCGTTGCAGGCACGGCTTCATCTTTTTTCCACCACTCACTCAATTCGATTTCGACGGGGGGCCAATTCAGTTGAGCATAATTTATTCGTAGCTGGGAACTATGCTGATGATAATAAAAACCATAACAAATGATGAGAGCTGAAACACAAATGAGCGAAATACCAAAAAGATTAAGCATCTTTTCGCGATAACGGTTAAAAGAAAGAATGACCAGCATTAACACGGCGACGCTTAATAACCAGCCGGCTAAAACATCAGTAAACCAGTGAGCCCCCAAATAGACCCGAGAAATTCCGACGGCCAAGGCGACAATAGCGGCGGGGGTATAGATCATCCAGCGATATTTAGGTTTCATGGGCGCCGCAATCATGAAGGCGATGCCAAGATAGACAGTCGTAGCGAGGGTGGTATGCCCGCTTGGCAGCGAAAAACTTTCTGGGCTAAAGAGTATGCCCCATGGACGAGGAGACTGGAAAAGATGCTTGACGAGATAAACGCCGCCAGCAGCCAATACGCCTAATGCCAACGCGTGAAAAGCAGCACGCATGCGCTTTGCAATCAACAGCCAAGCAAAGAGAACTAAAATAACCGGTAAAATAATTTGTTTTTGTCCGAGCAAGGTAATGTAAATCATTACGTTGTCAGCGGAGGCAGTGCGGATACCGCGAAAGAAATGATAAAAGGCATCATTGATAAAAATGTTTTGGGAGCCAATGAATTTGACATAAAAAATCAAACCCAAAAACAGGATGCTCGTTAATAAGAAATAAAAAGCGAGCGTTAACTGACCGTGGTGTTGTTTGGGATCATGATGTTTGAGGACAACGGTTGCAGCATGAAAATAGCGGGATTTTTTTAAGGCTTTCCACATATGAACTAACATTTGTTCGGTTTGTTTGTTAATAAGCTGTAAAAGCTTATAGGCCACCCAGAGACATAAAAGTGTAAAGAGGGTAATTAGCATCAAGACCAAAATCACATGCAAAGCAATGTCGGGAGGAAGCTCTAGGGATGCTGCCCCTAATAAAATGCCCGGAAGCATGTAAGCTGGAGCCCAGCCAATCGCCGACGTGATGTTAGCAATGGTAAATTGTAGCGGCTTCATGCCCAGCATGCCCGCGACAAGTGGAACAAGCGCACGCACCGGACCCACGAAACGGCCGATAAAAACACTCATCACACCATATTTGTTAACGAATATTTCGCCTTTTTCGAGGACACCGGGATTATTTTTAAATGGCCATGCGCGGCGGAGACGATCTTTGAAGTAATGTCCAATCCAATAACTAATGCCGTCACCGACGACAGCGCCTAATATTGCCCAAATAATAGTAGCCCACAATGGAATGACACCCGCGCCAGCCAGCGTGCCGATGGCTGTCATCGTAATAGAGCCAGGGACTATAGTGCCAATAATTGCAACCGATTCAGCGGCTGAAATGAGAAAAGTGGCAATACCGGCCCATTCTGGATTTGCATTTAACCATTGTAGTAAAGGACTGACGATGTCCGACATCAAATAACCTCTTCTCCTGCAGCTTGTTTATCAGCATGATAGGAGGATCTTACAAGGGGGCCACTCGCAACATTCTTGAAGCCAAGCTCCCTGGCGATATCTCCAAATCGTTTAAATTCTTCAGGGGTAACATATCGGGAAACGGGTAAATGGAATTTACTCGGTTGTAAATATTGTCCCAGTGTTACCATGTCTACCTCGTGCGCGCGAAGATCTTTAAGCGTTTGCTCGATTTCCTCATTGGTTTCGCCTAAGCCTAACATAATACCGGATTTAGTAGGAATTGCGGGATAGCGTTTTTTAAATTCTTGCAGTAACCGCAATGAGTGCAGGTAATCTGAACCTGGACGGGCTTGTTTGTAAAGGCGAGGCACCGTTTCAATGTTGTGATTGAAAACGTCAGGTAAGGCCTTGCCGGTTATATCCAACGCAATGTCTATGCGGCCGCGATAATCAGGGACAAGAATTTCAATCTTAATAGCGGGACTTTTTTCCCGAATTGCTTCAATGCAGGCGGTAAAATGACCTGCACCGCCGTCACGCAGGTCATCTCGATCTACTGATGTGACCACCACATAACGCAATCCCATTTGCGCAATGGTTTTTGCCAGGTGCATGGGTTCGTTAGGATCGAGCGGATCGGGACGCCCGTGCGCCACATCACAAAAACTGCAGCGCCGGGTACATTTATCGCCCATGATCATGAAAGTAGCGGTTCCATGCGTGAAACATTCTGGAAGATTGGGGCAAGACGCTTCTTCACAGACAGTGACCAGGTTGTTTTCGCGCAGCAGTTTTTTTAAATTGCTAACGGCAGGTGAGGCTGGAATACGAACCCGAATCCAGTCAGGCTTACGCATAGGATTTTCGGTGGGTTCAATTTTAACCGGAATGCGGGATAATTTTTCTGCGCCGCGCTGTTTGGCCTGAGGTGTCGTATTTGTTGGCTTGGTTTCCATCTGTTTGTTCCGAAGGTTTGTGTAAATAATCAATTCTAGTCGTCGTTCTAGTCTTACCAGTGATGCGCAATAAAGCGGCTATTTTTCGGGGGGTGACCATCGCCCGAAACAATGACGGCTAATAGGCCGGTGCGGTTTCACACGGAAGACTCTGTCCAAGTATCACCTACATAATTCGCGCTAGTATACCCTAAATTTTTCATTAAATAATTTACTAAATATTGTCCGGTTTCTAAAGTATCGCGCGGGCCGCCCAGGTCGGCGAGCTGTGTCATTTTTAACTGAGTGAAGCCGCAAGGATTGATGCGGTTAAAAGGGGTTAAATCCATGGCGACATTAAAAGCGATGCCATGATAGGAACAGCCTTTGCGAATACGTAATCCAACGGAACAAATTTTATTCCCTGTCACATAGACGCCCGGTGCTTCGCGTTTGGCCGCTCCGGAAATGCCATTTTCCGCTAATAAATCAATAACAGACTGTTCCAGAGAGGTGACCAATTCTCTGACGTTCAGCTTTTTGCGTTTCAGATCAATCAAGATATAAGCCATGAGTTGCCCGGGCCCATGGTAAGTGACTTGGCCGCCGCGGTCTGTCTGAATGACGGGGATATCACCTGGGTTGAGGATATGTTCTGCTTTGCCGTTTTGTCCTTGCGTAAAAACCGGTGTGTGCTCGAGCAGCCAGCATTCATCGATGGTGTGTTCATCTCGAGTATGGGTAAAGGATTGCATGGCTTCCCAGCAGGATAAATAATCTTGCTGTCCCAGCCAGCGAATGTTGATGCGTTCTGTTGTCATAGGGCCATGAGAATTTGCTTGTTGGCAGAAAGATCTTGATAAATCTGATCTAGCTGCTCTTTGGATTCCACATGGACGGTAATAGTCAGTGCGCAATATTTGCCATGTTCACTGGGTCGGGATTGAATCGCGCGGTCAGACAAATTAGGAACATGTTTATGCACAATAGTTAAAACAGTTGCTTCAAATTCCTCTGATGCAATACCAAAAACTTTGATAGTGAAATCGCAGGGAAACGTCAGCAGCGATTGGTTTGTTGGGTTTGATTTGTCTGTCATTTCATTAGTATAACATTACTAAGTGAAATCCTTAAAGTGGTCCTCGCTCCCCCTGAATGTGGCCATTCAGGGCCCCGCGGTGGGGGAAGGAGCGAAGCTTCTATTCTAGCCGGTATTGACCTTTTCTTCCGGTTTAGAAAAATATTTGCCAATGGTAAATTTCACTGAATCAGTGGCTCGGCGCAATAAGCCGCCTTGAGCATTATTATCCAGTGCAACCAATGGTTTTGAGGAAATCACCTGATTATTTAAGGTGATGTTTAAGGTGCCATAAGACTGGCCTTTGACGACGGGCGCTTTAATAGGATTGTTCAGCGCCAGGGTCGCCTGTAGCCGTTTATATTGGCCGGCAGGAACCGTTACATACAAATCTTCTTTTAATCCCAGAGGGACTTCAGAATTTTGGCCTTGCCATACCCGTGCTTTAACAAGCGGGGCGCTGGCATTATAAAGTTTGTGTGTTTCAAAAAACCGGAAGCCATAGGTCAGAAGACGAATCGAATCTTCGGTTCTTGCCTGATCATTAGGCGCTCCCATCACCACACTGATTAAGCGCATCCCGTCTTTTTTCGCTGATCCCACGAGACAATAACCCGCTTCGTTGGTATGCCCGGTTTTTAATCCGTCAGCATATTGATAACGCCATAAAAGCCGATTACGGTTAGGTTGTTTAATGCCGTTATAGGTAAACCATTTCTCGGAATAAAAGCCGTAATCTTCAGGGAAGTTTTTAATATAAGCCTGAGTCAGGATGGCAAGATCGTGTGGCGTAGAATAATGGTCTTTATTGGGCAATCCCGTGCTGTCCATGAAGTGACTGCCATTCATCCCCAGCAGTTTTGCCTGCTGGTTCATCATGCTGGTGAAGGCGTCTTCTGTTCCCGCTACATATTCAGCCAGCGCAACCGTTGCGTCATTACCGGAGGCGACAATAATGCCTTGAAGCAAATCTTTTACTGGGACTTCATCACCCACTTTCACAAACATGCGTGAACCTTCAGTTTTCCAGGCTTTGGTACTGATTCGGACTTTGTCATCCATATGGATCTGGCCATTCTTGATGGCGCCGGAGATGATGTACAAAGACATCAACTTGGTCAGGCTGGCCGGCGGCATGCGGGTATCACCATCTTTATGAGCTAATACCTTGCCGCTATTGGCATCTAACAAAATATAGCCGGTCGCATCGATACTGGGTGCGCCGGGGGTAAAGGTGGGTTGTTGCGGTTGAGTGGGAATAGGGATAACGGGGTTCGCCATGACGGGAGCAGCGAAGGTAATGGCGGTAAATAAGATGGCAAGTTGTCGTTTCATTTTTACAATCAAATTCATGGAGGTTTTATCCCTAGTAGTTAAAACGGATCTTAGCCAGAAAAATGCAGATAGCACACTTATATTTAAACGATGAACAAAGTTTAGCAAAAATAATTATTAACCTGCTATAGCCAGCGTGGATTTTTTTATTGTAAGCAAATTACTTAATATTCTTAAAAACGGGTTTTTTTGGCTGGCAGCGCGGAAGGGGCATTTTGGAAACCGAGTCAAAGCACACAATTTGTTCTATATTTCACGATATTCTGGTAATTATTCCTGTTGAATGGTATTTACTGAAAAGCAAGTGTTGGTATACTACTGTCTTTACGGTGAGTAATAAGAGCCACCAGGCTTGATTGATCGCCAGTAAGATATCCCTGTCCTGGGATAATAAGTTCCGACTGTAGACCTTCGTATCATGCTATAACTAGTGTGACGCATTGGCGCGGGTCATATTAATAAATTGATTTTGGAAATATTAACTTTCAATAAGGAGAACATGATGTCTTTCTACCGTACCGTTCTTGCTGCCGTTGCTGCAGTTGCTATCGCGACCCCAGTTTTTGCTGAAGAAGCTGTAAATCCTGCTAACGCTGCTCAAGAACCTGCTAATGCTGCTCAAACAGTTGCTGACAACTCAGCTACACAAACTGACAATTCAGCTACACAAACTGACAACTCAGCTGCTATGCAACAATCTGCTTCTACCGACCAATCAGCTACTGACAGCAAAGTTAACCTGAACAAGGCTACTGCTAAAGAATTGATGAAAGTCAAAGGTCTGAATGCTGCTAAAGCAAGAGCAATCGTTGCTTATCGTAAAAAGCATGGTGAATTTAAATCGATTGACGATTTAAACAACGTCAAAGGTTTCAAAAAAATGAAGCCAGAGATGATGAAAGAAGTCGAAGGTCAAGTAACCATTGAGTAAGCTTTACGTCACAATGTTTCTCGATCGACAAAAGGGTGCTTAGGCACCCTTTTTAGCAGTTCCCGCTAAACTCCCGTTTTTCTCTTTCCAGAATAGAAACATACCAGCATAATAGTAGTGATAAAATGTGTACCTATTTTAAGGAAGAAGACTTAGTGGGAATTATTTTTCAAGGTTTTTCCCGAGTCGTTTTATCAATTCAAGATAAAGAATGATTGGATGAATTCACAAGACTATCTCTGTACGCAGCTTCAAAAACGGATCATGATTCTAGATGGCGGCATGGGTACAATGATTCAATCCCACCATCTCCAAGAAGCGGATTACCGCGGTACCCGTTTTCAGGATTTTCCTCATCTGCTTAAAGGCAATAACGATCTTCTCAGCATCACTCAGCCTCACATTATCCGTGCTATTCATCGTGCTTATCTAGATGCGGGTGCGGACTTTATCGAAACCAACAGTTTCAATTCAACGAGTATCGCGCTCGCTGATTATCACATGAGTAATTTGGCTTATGAATTCAATTTGGCAGCCGCCCGCTTGGCGCGGGACGTGGCGGATGAAGTCACGAAACTTACCCCTGACAAGCCCCGTTTTGTCATTGGTATCTTAGGACCAACGAATCGAACGGCTTCCATTTCTCCGGATGTGAATGATCCGGGTTATCGAAACGTAAGTTTTGATGAACTGGTGCAATCCTACGAGATTTCCATTCGTGGTTTGCTTGACGGCGGTTCTGATTTGTTAATGATAGAAACCATTTTTGATACATTGAATTGTAAAGCCGCTATTTTTGCGATTGAAAAATATTTTTCTGAGAATAATATACAAGTGCCGGTCATGGTATCAGGCACTATTACGGATGCTAGCGGTAGAACATTATCCGGGCAAACCACAAAGGCTTTTTGGCATTCAACAAAACATGTCAAACCTATTTGTATAGGGTTAAATTGCGCATTGGGCCCGGAAGCCTTGCGTCCTTATATTCAAGAATTATCCAGTATTGCAGACACCTACGTCAGCATCCATCCCAATGCAGGATTGCCAAATGCATTCGGTGAATATGAAGAAACGCCCGAACAAATGGCAGCAACGATCCGGGAATTTGCACAAGAAGGGTTTGTTAATCTGATCGGCGGTTGTTGTGGAACAACGCCGGCCCATATTAAAGCGCTTGCTGAGGCGGTTAAAGATTTTCCGCCGCGAAAAATACCCACCGTTCCTAAAGCTTGCCGGCTCAGCGGGTTAGAACCCCTGGTTATCGACGATAATTCATTGTTTGTGAATGTGGGCGAACGGACGAATGTGACGGGTTCTATTCGGTTTGCTGAATTAATTCGGAATGAAGATTACACCACTGCATTAGAAGTTGCGCGCGATCAGGTTATTAATGGGGCGCAAATCATCGATATCAATATGGATGAGGGGATGCTGGATGCGCATGCCGCTATGGTGAAATTTTTAAATTTAATCGCAGGCGAACCGGAAATTGCGCGTGTTCCCATCATGATTGATTCATCGAAATGGTCGGTGATTGAAGCGGGATTAAAGTGTATTCAAGGGAAAGGCATTGTTAACTCCATCAGCATGAAAGATGGAGAAGAATCTTTTATTGAAAAAGCCAAGCTCGCTTATCGCTATGGCGCGGCGGTTGTGGTCATGGCGTTTGATGAGAAAGGTCAAGCGGATACGGAAGAGCGTAAAGTGGAGATTTGTAAGCGCTCGTACGATATTTTAGTCAACAAAGTAGGTTTTCCTCCCGAAGATATTATTTTTGATCCGAATATTTTTGCTGTCGCTACCGGTATTGAAGAACATAATGCCTACGCGCTGGATTATATCCATGCGACTCGGCGTATTAAACAAGAGCTCCCGTTTGCGTTGATTAGCGGCGGGGTAAGTAATATTTCATTTTCTTTCCGCGGCAACAATGCCATTCGCGAAGCCATTCATGCTGCTTTTCTTTTCCATGCTATCCAGGCCGGCATGGACATGGGGATTGTTAATGCCGGCAATCTTGCGATCTATGAGGACATTCCAAAAAATTTACTCGCACTCATTGAAGATGTGTTATTTAACCGCCGACCCGATGCGACTGAGCGCTTACTCGAAGCTGCCAGTTCTGTTAAAGGTCAGGCAAAAATTTGCGCGGAAGATTTGAGCTGGCGCGAAAAAAATGTTTCAGAACGTTTGTCCTACGCGCTGGTCAATGGATTTAGCCAATATATTGTGGAAGATGCTGAAGAAGCACGCCTTGAATTGGGCGAGCCTTTAAAAGTCATTGAAGGTCCGCTCATGGACGGCATGAATATTGTGGGTGATTTATTTGGCGCGGGGAAAATGTTTTTACCCCAGGTGGTTAAAAGTGCTCGCGTCATGAAACAAGCGGTTGCCCATCTGGAACCTTTTCTCGAGAAAGGAAGGACCGCTTCGCATGTCAAAGGCAAAATCTTGTTAGCGACCGTGAAAGGTGATGTCCACGATATTGGAAAAAATATCGTCGGAGTCGTTTTGCGTTGTAACAACTATGACATTATTGATCTGGGGGTGATGACGCCCTGCGAAAAAATATTGGACGTTGCGCGTAAGGAAAATATCGATATTATCGGCTTGAGCGGTTTGATTACACCCTCACTGGAAGAAATGATTTATGTGGCGAAGGAAATGCAGCGTTTGAATTTTTCTATTCCGCTATTGATCGGTGGTGCCACTACGTCTCGCGCGCATACGGCACTTAAAATTGAACCTCATTATACCGGGCCAACCGTTCATGTGGTGGATGCTTCACGCGCAGTGGGGGTGGCGAGTCAATTATTGAGTGAAGTACATAAACAGGATTTTACCGATAAAGTCCGGAAAGAATATGCATCGCTGCGTGAACTGCATAAAAATAAAAAATCAGAAAGTGAAATCATTAGCATTGAGCAGGCGCGTCTTAACGCGTTTAAATTTGACTGGACGAATTATTCACCGCCAACCCCTCTTTTTCTTGGGGTAAGATCATTTAACGATTATCCCATTAATGTTTTAGTCGATTATATTGATTGGACCCCATTTTTTAGCACGTGGGAATTAGCGGGGAAATACCCCAAAATTTTTGACGACAAAGTCGTTGGTGAAAGCGCAAAAAGCTTGTTCCAGGATGCGCAGATCATGTTGGAAAAACTCATCAAGGAACACTGGTTGAAAGCCAATGCGGTTATCGGCTTTTTCCCTGCGAACAGTGTCGGTGATGATGTGGAAATTTATACCGATGAAAGCCGCACGCAAGTACTCACCACCTTTCACATGTTACGTCAGCAAAATCGCAAGCCGCCGGGAAAAGCAAATATGTGTCTTGCCGATTTTATCGCACCTAAATCATCCGGTATTCCTGATTATCTGGGTGGATTTGCCGTGACAGCAGGGATTGGGATGGAATCACAGCTCGAAGTCTTCGAGAAAGATAACGATGATTACAACGCTATTCTGTTAAAAGCATTGGCCGATCGACTAGCTGAAGCGTTCACAGAATATATGCACGAACGGGTACGCAAGGAATTTTGGCAGTATGCAGAAAAAGAAAGTTTTACCAATGAAGAATTAATTGCTGAAAAATATCAAGGCATTCGTCCTGCTCCCGGCTATCCTGCCTGCCCAGACCATACCGAAAAGCCCCAATTATTTACTTTGTTGAATGCGACCCATCTGGCTGATATTTGTTTAACGGAAAATTATGCCATGTTACCAGCCTCATCCGTCAGCGGATTTTATTTTTCGCATCCCGAATCACATTATTTTGGCATTGGAAAAATTGCGGAAGATCAGGTTATGGATTACGCTGTAAGAAAAAGAATGGATCTCGCGTTAATTAAACGCTGGCTCGCTACGCATTTAATAGGATGAATGAGTAATCATGACGACGATGGAAAGCAAAGAAAGGGATGCAACTCCTCTCACAATTAGTTTTGAATTTTTCCCGCCCAAAACACCAGAGGGCGCTGTGCAATTATCAGAAACGGCTTTCATGCTCGCCAGCTGCGCGCCGCGGTTTTTTTCTGTCACGTTTGGAGCGGGCGGATCAACCCGAGTCGGTACCCTTGAAACCGTAGAAATGCTCCAGCAACAACTCCCTATTCCTGTCGCTCCCCATTTGTCTTGTATTGGTTCGACCCGGGATGAAATTTTAGAAATAATTTTTAATTATCAGCTCATGGGTATAAAACGCATTATCGCGTTGCGAGGCGATCTTCCGTCCGGAATGGGTCAAGCCGGTGAATTAAGGTATGCCAGTGAACTGGTTGCATTAATTCGTGAAGCCACCGGAGATTATTTTTATATTGAGGTCGCGGCTTATCCGGAAATCCATCCGCAGGCGCAAAATGCTTATGCCGATATTTTAAATTTAAAACGAAAATATGAAGCGGGTGCAAATAGCGCGATCACACAATATTTTTTTAATCCCGACGCCTATTTTTATTATCTGGATGATTGCATACGATACGGCATCAATATTCCCATTGTGCCGGGAATTATGCCTATTACCCAATTTAGTAAACTGGCACGCTTTTCAGATGCCTGTGGTGCTGAAATACCCTGTTGGATTCGAAAACGCTTAGAAAGTTACGGCGATGACGTCGACTCTATTAAACAATTTGGTCAAGAAGTCGTTTATAAACTTTGTCAAAAGCTCATCATGGGTGGAGCGCCGGGCTTGCATTTTTATACCCTCAATAAAGCGGAAGCTTCTTTGCAAATTCTAAAATTGCTCGATTTAGATAGGTTATACAGCAAGGAAGGCCAGCTGCTTTCTTCTGATCATATTTAATGCGGTGATGATTGCATAGCGGGTCAAAACAAGACATTAAAGTGACTCATCCGATGCGCTAGCGTTTGTTGCACGAACGCCCAAACGCTTCTGTATAAAGTTGATATACTTATTAAAAGTAACATAAAACAATGGGGACTCCTATGGAATTGACCATTGAATTACTTGATAAAATAAGGAAAAACGCTTTTGAAGAGGAGGCGCTAGATTTCCCGGAGCTTTCTGCCGAACAACTCACTTCCTTATTTGAAGCATTGAAAACTAACGAAACGATTAAAAAAATAAGAATAGATAAAATTAATAAAGAAAATCCAATATTACCCGTCGATGCCATTCAAGCCTGCTTAGAAACAAACAAAAGCTTAACTGATATTAGTATTTCTCTTTTTGGTCCCGTCCATAGCCTGCCTAAAGTAAAAGTCATTAAACCGGAAAAACTTGTTCGTGCCATACAGAAAAACACCAATCTCACCAGTTTTTATATCGATACTGACAACGAAGAATTTAATACTGAAATCCAAACAATCGTTGAGCGAAATAAACCATTATGTGACGCAGCTCAGTTGTATATATATGATGCCATTAAAGCCTTGGAGCAAATAACAACCTCTGATGCCAAATTGGCAATAGCAGAAATGCAAGCATTAATTAGTTCGATTAAAAAAAATCTACCTTTTTCTCGAATTATACCGGCTTTAACGACTATAAAGAGTAGATTTTCAGGCATAGATGATGTGCAGGATATCATCTTAAAGTTAACAAAAAATATTTTGGAGTTTGAGTTTGAGGCAGTTAATTTTGGAAATTCGCCTATTCATGTTTTTTATGAGTTAGGGGAATGGGATAAGCTGAAAGAATTATACTTTATGAATCACAATATGAACTGTCAGAATTATTCCGGCTCGACAATCTTGCATTTTGCCGCGTCACGAGGTGAATCAACGCATATCAGCTATTTAATAGCATCGCTTAAAGCGAATCCAAATTTTAGGGATTATCGGTATAATTTGCCGATTCATTCCGCCCTGCAGGAAGGATATGACGAGGCTGCTCTTATTTTGGAATCAAAAGGAAAGGAATCATTAACACAAGCAAAAAAATTTCTACTCGTCAAAAAATTATCGTTTTTGTTTGGTTCGAAACTAAAATCGGTCTTTTCCGACGAACAGAAAAAAATGAAAGAAAGTAAATTTGATGAAGGTTTCAAGCTTATTTCAGCTTTATTGCCTGAGTTTATCTCGTCAGAAATGGATAAAGAAAAAAAAGAAAAATTGAATTCTATTCATAGCCATTTCAACGATATTTATAAAAATTATTTGCTCACGCCAGTAGAAAAATTAGCGAAGGTAGAAACGCCCGATTTTTTAATCTTGCCGTTATTGTGCCAAAATCATCTTTTGGGAGCGTTGTTGGAAAAAACACCTGAGAATAATGGTTACCAATTGATTGTTACTGAGAGAGGAATTTTTGCGGACGAATTATTGAAGCGTTATCCTATGTTTGTCAAAGGCACTTCTCCAGATGAGATACACCGTTTTCTCACAGAAAAGATGAATGAAGAAGAAGCTATGGTATTCGTAGCATCAATAAAGTTTCCCAGTATTTTAAAATTACCTATTCCAAAAGAAAGTATAAAAGAAATGGTGGAACAATTATCTCGATTCACAGGTGATTTATCTGAAAATGAAGCTCGGGAGCTGCTCTTTAAAAAAATGCCTGCTATTGTCAAATCGGATTGGCAATATAACCAGCATCTTTTGCAAAGCGCATTGAAAGATGGGATCTGTTTTTATGGAAATCTGAAGGCCCTGCTACTTGCTGCCTTTACAAGATCATTTGGGGAAGAAGAAGGGTATGTTCTCTATAAAAATTTTTCTTATTTTTTACGCGAAAAGACACTCGATGCATACAAAAAATATGCTGATCCAAATGACCCTATTGTAAAAGAGGCAGAAAGAATATTAGAGAAGAAGAAAGAAAAACTGTCTGCTCGTCCCTCTTAAACTTGATTTTTAACTTTTCCCGCTTAATAGCGCAAAAGATTAAGCCGGTAAAGTTTGTTATAAATAATATGCTTGATTAAATAACGGCGGATGTTTTTGCTAATTTCACCCGGTGTTACGAGCCGACCATGATGCCGCACGCGTAATCGTTCCATTTCCGCTATTCCGGTTTTCGATATTTGCGCGGAAGTTTTTTGATTGACATGAACCCGAAATGCGCCAAGAAAACGCGGCAACCGTTCGAATTTTGCGCCTGCATCGGCGAAGCGTAATAATAGATCCCAGTCCATGGCGAATAAGAACTTTTCATCAATTTTGCCGCCCACTTTGTCCCAAATGCGCTTTCGCCAGAATAAGGTTTCCTGCGGAACAAAATCGGCCCAGGTGAGCACGGCAGAATCATGAGGAGGAAGTACCCAACGGCCTATCTCATGATCATTTTCATTAATGAGAACTCTATGTCCATAAATGACATCCACGTCTGGGTGCTCATTAAAGAAATGCGCGACATAATTTAATGTGCCGGGCAAAAGAATATCGTCGGAATTAAGATAGGCCATGATATCACCCGTTGCATGGCGAAAGCCTAAATTGAGTGCGTGCGATTGCCCGTTATCTTTGATTGATTCCCAGTGTTTTAAAAACGGGGAATAGTGTTCCATGACTTGGGCAGAATCATCCGTGGAACCTCCATCTTGAATCATGTATTCAAGTTGAGGATATTTTTGACTAATCACGCTTAAAATAGTGCGTTCCAGAAATTGGCTCTGATTAAAAGAAGGCGTGACGATCGAGATCGTCGGAGTTTTTGTTAATGGTTTGGTATTGAAATAATGTTTAGGAATATGAAAAGGACGAGGATCGTATTGATAAAGTGTCCCGATGCGCGGCCGAAAAAATTTTTTAATCTTTTCTTTAATCTCCCGGCGATAAGAGGTTTCGATGCTATTTATTTTTGTTTCGATACTTTCAAATTTTTCTTTCACAGCATCCGTATTTTTCTTCGTGGCGGTTTCCAGTGTCGTCAGTTTTTTTTCGTGCTTTTGTGAAAGCGCTTCCAGTTTTTCTTCGAGCGATAAATAAAAATAGCCAATTTGTGAAATTTTATCTTGGAGTTTCGCAATATTTTCCTGGATATAATAGAGTTGTGCATTCAAGGGACTTTGAGAATGATCAAAAGGAAAGGTTTTTTCATCCGCATTTTCTTCTAATTTTACCGTTTCACTTTCTATTTGATGGAAGGAATGAGTTATAAGATGATCGTCTGCTATTGGGTCGACACTCATAGGGGAGACTTGTGTGTTATCCATGTTTAATTTTTCATCAATAAAGGTTTATTAAGAAAGAACTTTGGTTCGGATCTGGTTCGACGGAGGGAGGTTCTGCTAACTTGAGAATGATTGAAAAAGTAACAGCGTCCATTACGTCTTTCCTTGTCCATAAGAAATTCCACTAGGCATAAGATATAACGATTGATCCCCGCGGATCAACTGGTTGGCAACACTGTTCTTTCCTTGCTCGATGAAATAGCGACAACCTTATTACAGGCCTCACAATCGCTTATTCTTATTAATGCCCTTTACAGCCTAAGGGTGTTTCTGCTCTAATTTCCACTCTTTTATTCTTGCTAAACGTAAAATAATCAATATCTGACACGATTAAATATCTTACCTGCTATGTTTTTGGACGTCATTTTTGGAGTTAAACATGGATAAACATGACAAAATATTTATTGCTGGACATCGCGGCTTGGTGGGTTCGGCTATTGTTCGGTTGTTACAAAACGAAGGGTATCACCATCTCTTAACGCGCCAACGCAATGAACTAGATCTGACAAACCAGGCGGATGTCGATACTTTTTTTGCGCAGGAAAAACCGGACTATGTGTTTTTGGCGGCGGCAAAAGTGGGGGGGATTCATGCAAACAATACCTATCGCGGCGATTTTATTTATCAAAATCTAGCCATCCAAACCAATGTGATTGAGGCAGCGCGTAAACACGATGTGAAGCGGCTTTTGTTCCTGGGTAGTTCCTGTATTTATCCACGTAACTGCCCCCAGCCGATGCAGGAAGACTATTTGTTACAAGGCGCCCTGGAGCAAACCAACGAACCCTATGCCATTGCAAAAATTGCCGGGATCAAACTTTGCGAGAGTTATAACCATCAATACAACACGCAGTTTGTTTCTGTCATGCCGACGAACCTGTATGGACCGGGCGACAATTTCGACCTCGAAAATTCCCATGTCCTGCCAGCGTTACTGCGCAAAGCGCATGAAGCCAAGGTGAATAATGCCGACAGTGTGGTTATTTGGGGAACCGGGACCCCGTTGCGAGAATTTCTGCATGTAGATGATATGGCTTCGGCTTGTTTGTTTGTCATGCGTAATTTTGGGTATAATGCCATGCTGAATATTGGGTCTGGTCAAGAAGTGACCATAAAACGTTTAGCGGAATTGGTTTGTGAGGTGGTGGGTTATCAAGGCAAGATTATTTTTGATACTGCTAAACCAGATGGGACGCCCCGCAAATTGGTCGATAGTACCAAACTCAATGAACTGGGTTGGGCGCCAAAGATAGACTTAACCAATGGACTGAAATCAACCTACGATTGGTTTATTAACCACTACAATAATATGAGGCAATGAAATACTGCCTTTACGGATCAATTTAAAATGTCTCTCAAGACAATAACAATTACAGCTTATAACCGGCCTCATTATTTTGAGCAATTATTGCTTTCTTTAACGCAAAATAATTTATCGGGCTGGAAAATCTATATCCAAATTGAGCCTAGTGATTTAGCGCAGCAATTTATTGATATTGCCGAACGGATTTTATTGGGGCAAGAGTATAGTATTGAGATTAACAAATCTGTTTTAGGCGTTCGTGGTAATCCTTATTCTTTACTCAAAAAAGTTTTTGATTCTGGATCAGAAGTGAATGTTTATTTAGAAGAAGACATTCTCATTTCGCCAGATGTGATTTGCTTGGCTGATTGGTATATGACGTTAAATCATGTGAATACCATGTGCATGAATTTAATGTTAGCAGGTTGTTCGAGTACAGGTTTTGTTTCTAACCCAGCATTTCCCTCTATTCTGGTTGAAACCAAATGCTTTAATAGCCTGGGTTTTATTATTTCTCGCGATCAATGGGAGAATTATTTTCTTCCTAACTGGTTTCGTTTCCCTGAGTTTTTTGCCAATATTTATGGGGATCAAGTGGATGGTTGGGATTTGGCCATGTACGATTATTTGCTTTCCCATCGAAATTTAAAAGTATTATCTCCGCTGCTCGCAAGGGCAAATCATATTGGCCAATACGGCGGTGCGCACTGTTCCGAAGCTTTTCATAATATGGCATTTGGAAATTTGCCCATTTATCAAGGCAAGACGCCATCGTTAAATTATGTGGTAAACAAGAATATTGATGAGTTGCCTTATTCCGTCAAGGCGCATCTCAATCTTTGGCAAGAGATGACGGAAAGTCTGATTACATTAAAAAGAGTTGTTGCACCGCTGAGAAAATTTCAACGAAAAATTATCGGTTGGAGAGTGATTAAGAAAGTCTTGGTGCTGATTAATGTGATTAAAATTCCCAAGCGCGTAGAAGAGTAATGCCCGCACTCGTTGGGCATTGTTGAAAAATCAATTTCGTTCTTGTCATTGCTGTATAGGGTCGGTTATTCGTTGATGAGGGTTATCAACACCTTCACCTGACATCGCACCGCTACTGTCACCCCGCACTTGTTGCGGGGTCCGGTGTATAAAAGCTCAAAAATATCTACTTCTTTTGCTTTTTGGGGATTAACTAAAAAGGACCACAATCAACCGATTTTCGTTGGATTTTTATAATTTTATATTTGATACCAGACCCCGCAACAAGTGCGGGGTGACAGCAGCCAAGTGCGGGGTGACAAAAGTGAATGTGCGGATGACTACACGACTACTTTTGGAGATACCGTCCCAAAACGCGTTTCTTAGGATGACAATCGAATAATTGTTTAAGTCGTCTTATTCTTGTTGCGATAAATTTTTAATGCTTCCTGGGTTGGACCAAAAAACTTAACGACGCCTCCTTCCAGAAGCAGCGCTTTGTTGCAAAATTCCTGTATTAATTCATCTGAATGAGTGGCCATTACCACAATACTGGATTGTTGTAATAACGACATCATACGGGCCCTGGCTTTAGTCATAAAATCCGCGTCGCCGGTGCCAAACACTTCATCGATTAATAAAATGTCCGGTTTGATAGAAGTAGAAATGGCGAACGCCAATCGTACCCGCATACCGGAAGAATAGGTGCGAATGGGCATGGCCAGATAATCACCCAGGCCGCTAAATTCAGCTATTTCTTTAATGCGGTCATTAATTTGCTGACGGGATAATCCTAAAATGGTGCCGCGTGTGAAAATATTTTCATAGCCTGTGAACTCAGCTTCAATGCCATGCATGATATCCAGCATGGGGGAGATATTGCCCTGAATATGAATGTCCCCTGAAGTGGGTTCATATATTTTCGAGATGAGACGAAGAAAAGTGCTTTTTCCTGATCCATTATGTCCGATCAGACCAATACGATCGCCGTCTTTAGCAGAGAAATTGATGTTTTTAAGCGCGCTCACAATCACGTGTTGATTAGCGTCTTCTACTACTGCACCGCCAGTCGCGAGTCTTAAGAAATGCTTCTTAAAAGAACGCGCATTGATGTTGTACACTGGAAATTCAACGGAGACGTTGCGTAAGTCAATTCTTGCCATAAGTTAGATCCAATAAATAATGCGTGCGCGATAACGAGTGAACATTTTAAAAGAAATAATCATGCCGATGAGGGTAATTAAAAAAGCAATACCAAACACGGCCGCGGAGTTTGCAGCGCCAATCAGAGGCTCTCTGATCAATTCGACAAAAATATAAAACGGATTGCAAAGCATATAAGGCTGATATTTTTCCGGCAAGACAACCGGGTTCCACATCACCGGCGTGACGAAAAAGGCGACTTGTATGAGACTTTTTATGATTTGTGAAACATCACGATAACGCGCCCCAATCATGGATAAAATCATACCGAAAGTGATGGTATTGATATAAACCAAGAAAAGATTGGGAATCAGTAAGAGGGTATAGAAGTTAACTTTTGCGCTTTCGTGGAAAATAATCAAAATGGGAATGATGACTGCAAGGTTATGCGCAAAGATTAAAAGATTTCGCGTGGCTACCCGATGAATATAGAGGCTATAAGGTAATTTGACCTGTTTGATAAGATTATCTGACACAATAAATGTATCAGTTAATTCCGTAATGGCTGTGGAAATGAGCGACCAGCTTAGCATGCCAGCCACTAAGAATGGATAATATTGCTGCATGTTGGTGCGAAAAAGATGAGCGTATAAAAAGCCCATGGAATAAACCGTAATCGCCATGCTAATGGTGATCCAAAACGGCCCCAAAATAGAGCGTCGATAGCGGAGTTTAATATCTTGATAGGCAAGCATAAACCAAATCCGCCATTCCTTGATGCCATTCCAAATGTCTTGGCGAGCCAGATAGGTTTGATCGCGTTTTGGAAAAATGACGGCATCTGCAGATGATTGCGTGGTTGAATCAATATTTATTGATGAGTCCATAATACGATTATCTACTGATAGTTGGTTGCGTTGGTTATAAATGGCAGGATGGCCACGCCAATTTTAAGAGCGGTAATGGTATCATGTGTATGTTTTATTAACAATATAAGATAGCATGAGAGTTTTGAAGGGACATTTCCCTTTCATGATGGGAGTTGAATAATTGTTTTTTTCGGCATCCATGAGCTGACGAGCCTGTCATACCAGCGTAGGCTGGTATCCAGAGTTTTCCCTTATTCAAGTTAAAGTTCCTGGATGCCAGCCTGCGCTGGAATGACAGTTAAAACATTTATCCAACAATGCTTCATGATGAGGGAGGTAAGGATTCGGACTCGGCTGGTTTTTATAGAATGGTAGAATCAATGAAATCTTCAAGTCATTATATTTTAGCGGATGGTCGTTGGCGGGGACAGCATGGCATTGGCCGGTTCTCGACCGAAGTGTTATCCCGTTTAAAAAATGTGGATATTCTTTCCCAGGGGCCTGCGCCTTTATCCTTAAAAAATTTGTTCTGGCAAAGCCGGTTACTGTCACGGCAGCAAGCTCATCGCGTTTATTTTACTCCCGGGTTTAATCCGGTTTTACGCTCCGATATTCCTTTTGTATTGACCATTCATGATTTAATTCACCTGCATTTTCCTGGGAAAATGAAGTGGTTGAAACAATTTTTTTATACCATTTTTATTAAATCGTCGGCCAAAAACGCTGCAAAAATTGTGACTGTCTCGAACTATTCCAAGCAATGTATTCTTGACTGGACCGGCTTGCCTGATGAGAAAGTGGTAGTGGCAGGGAATGGGATTAGCCCTCATTTTATGTCGCAAGGTACCCGCCACGCACCTGGATTTGCTTATCTACTGCATGTGGGGAATACCAAAGAACACAAAAATATGGGCCGTCTTATTCAGGCGTTTGCCAAAGCGGACATTGATAAAGAAATAAAACTCCTTTGTACGGGGCAGTTGAGCCGGGAATTAATCCATTTAATCACAGCGCACCAGCTGGAAGGCCGTGTGCTTTCACAGCCCAATTTATCGGAAGCAGTATTGTCCGATTATTACCGCGGTGCACTCGGGGTGGTCTTTCCCTCTCTGCATGAGGGGTTTGGTTTACCCATTGTTGAAGGGATGGCATCGGGCATTCCCGTATTAACGTCTACCACGACCTCTATGCCAGAGGTGGCGGGCAACGCGGCAGTGCTGGTGGATCCTTATGATGTTGACGCGCTTTCCAGCGGAATAACCCGCTTGGTGAATGATGCGGATTTGCGCGGACGATTGATAGAAGCGGGGTTAAGGCAGGCGAAACAGTTTTCATGGGAAAAAACCGCGCAAACAGTCCAGGACGTTTTAGATGAGTTTCGGGTCATTGTTTGACCCTTTTCGCATATTTCGTTATGATGCAACCTCGCGAAGGCGGCTTAATTTTATACAGAAACTTCTATTTTACGACAGCATAACTTATGAAAAAACATCGTGTTTTAATGGATCTTTCAATTGCCATGAATAATGGTTATTGCGGGATTGCGAATGAAAACCGATTGGTTTTTAAAATGCTTTCAGCCGCTGAGTCCGTTCACGCCAACGGATTGTTAATGTCAGCCAATGTATCGACTGTCTTTTCAAATTACCAGTTATCCACCTCGCAAAATGAATGTATCGCCCAGGCAAATCGGTTTTTCCATCAGGCTTTACACCATGAAGATTTGTTAAAAGCGAAATTACTGACAAAGCTAAAATTCGCCAAACATTTTTTTTTACAGAAAAAGAAAAAATTTGATCTTTTTACTATTGATCCTGTTTTTCGCGATACCATTTGGCGCACGGTCTTTAATAAATCGCTCGGTGCACAAGAAAAGGCCAACATTTTGGCCAGCGATTTCTCTTATTCGGATTTAACCGCTGTTCATACCGCATCTGGCTCTTATTTTAAAAGAAAATTAGCGCTCAATACTGACGCGCATGATTTTGCTATTTTTCTGGAGCCGACACCCGTCTCGGTTTCGGCCGGGACCATCAAAATGGTGCGTTATCATGACGCTATTCCGATTATCGACCCAGATTTTTCTGGTACTATCTTCTCGAAAAAATCATTAAACGCGCTGGAAATTTGCGCAGCCGATGCCTATTTTATTTGTAATTCCGAGCCAACGCGAAACATATTGTTGCAATTGAAACCTGAACTGGAGAGCAAAGCGTTCACTATTCCGGCTGCCATATCCAGTAATTATACCGCTGTTAAAAATGAAGCTATCTTAAAAAAAATAATCTTGACCCGGCTATCCAGCCAAATTGCCAAGCCAGAAATGTTGACTCGCGTGCGGGAACAAGTCGAACAAATAAATCAGCTTGATTATATTTTTAATTTAGCCGCCTTTGACCCAAAGAAAAATGTTGCCTCTCTTATTCGTGCGTGGGAGAAATTAAATTACCAGCAGCACAGTCAAATAAAACTAATTATTGCGGCGAATAGCGGGTGGTTTTCAAAAGAAGTAGAAGAAATGATGCTGCCGCATATAGAACAGGGCAATATTATTCATTTAAATAATCTGGGAGCAGATGAGCTGCCCTATCTTTTTTCCCATGCACAAGCTTTTGTTTTTCCTTCGTATACCGAAGGCTTTGGCTTACCGCCGCTTGAAGCCATGCAATGTGAATGTCCTGTCATCGCTTCTGATATTCCCGCGCATCGTTGGGTATTAGATGATGCCGCATTGTATTGTAATCCCTATGATGCCGACTCGATCACATCAACGCTTACCCAGTTATTATTTGCGAGTGACAGCAAAAATCAACAAAAAACATTGATCCAAAAAGGTTTGGCACGTGTGAAACAATATTCTCCTGCTGCATTGGCAGGCGAATGGCAGACGTTGTTTGATAAAATTAAAAATCAGCATTCGATTACGCTGGGAGATAAATGAAATTTTGCGGCATGAATTTAATGGTTAAAACCGGTTCAATGCTCAAAAATTGTCTGTCACCTCTTTAATTTTTAGGTCTGTCATGAGCTATTCAAAAATCATCCTGTTGAAAAAAATGCAACTTGTTAAATGATTATGATTTCGTTATTGTCGTCTTAATCTAGGGCTAATGACAGCAAAAAATTGTCTGACCAAATCTTTTTTACTGTTATAATTCGAGATGGTTGGGTGTATCAAGCAGAGGACTTAAAATGATTATTCCAGTTATTTTATGCGGCGGTTCGGGCACGCGTTTGTGGCCGCTATCAAGGACGTCTTATCCAAAACAATTATTAACCCTCATTGACGGTAAAAGTCTGTTACAACACACGTTAGAACGTATTCGAAATATTCCTGGTGTGGAAAAGCCGGTAGTGATTTGCAATCAGGATTATCGTTTTATCACGGCTGAACAGTTACGCGATATCGGCTTTGCTGACGCCAGAATTATTTTAGAGCCCGCTGGAAAAAATACTGCCCCTGCTGCAACGATCGCCGCACTCTATCTAAAAGAAATAAATGAAGATGCCCTCATGCTGGTGTTACCAGCGGACCATGTGATCAGCGACCATGAAAAATTTATTGATTCTGTCAAACAAGCAGCTGATGCGGCCCAACAAGAAAAAATGGTGACTTTTGGTGTGGTACCGACCAAACCTGAAACGGGGTATGGGTATATCCAGAAAGGGGAATCACTCAACGATAACGCTTTTCAAGTACAGCGGTTTGTTGAAAAACCCGACCTCAAAACCGCCGAAAAATATCTGCAGTCTGGCGAGTATTTTTGGAATAGCGGCATGTTTATGTTTAAAATCAAAACTTTCTTGCACGAAGTTGCACAGCATGCGCCTGATATTCTGGCTAACTGCCAACGCTGCATGGAAGAAGTCAATATTGATTTCGATTTTTACCGGATCAAGCCAGCGTTGTTTGCGGAATGTCCCAGTGAGTCACTCGATTATGCGATCATGGAAAAATCTAACAATATTGCCGTGGTGCCTCTTAAATCGGATTGGAGCGACGTGGGTTCCTGGAATGCGATGTGGGATATTCATGAAGTAGATTTTCAAGGCAACGCCGTAAAAGGCGATGTCATGACGCATGAGATCAGTAATTGTTATCTGCATGCCGAGAGCCGTTTATTAGCAGCGGTAGGAATTTCTGATATTGCCGTTGTAGAGACGGCAGATGCGGTTTTGGTAACTCACAAAAATAGTTGCCAAGATGTCAAAATGCTAGTCAATTCATTAAAGAAAAATAATCGTTCGGAAATAGAACATCATCGTCGTGTTTATCGTCCGTGGGGTTTTTACGAGACGTTAAATAGCGGGACACATTATCATGTCAAACATTTAGTCGTGAAACCCGGCGCGAAATTATCTTTGCAAATGCATCAACATCGTTCTGAGCATTGGATTGTTATTAAGGGGATTGCCACGGTGACTCGCGGTGAAGAAGTGTTTGATTTAAGTGCAAATCAATCTACCTTCATCCCAGCTGGGTTTAAGCATCGATTAGAAAATTTGTGTGATGAAGCCCTGGAAATTATCGAGGTTCAAACCGGCAGTTATTTTGGGGAAGATGATATAGTACGCTTTGAAGATATCTATCGAAGAGATGTCGATGATACTGTTACTTGAGTTAAAAGATATTATACAGTATCTTGAAAAGATGGATGAACTCATTGATGAGTTCGTTAAACCAGGCTGGGAGTGCAAATTGACGGGAATTTATGGATAAATTGACAATTTCAATTATCACCCCTTCGTATAACCAGGGAAGTTTCATCGAAAAAACTATTCAAAGTGTGTTGAATCAAGACGTCAATAATATTGAACATGTGATTGTTGATGGCGGCAGCACCGATGAAACCATACAGATTTTGCACAAATACCAACCGCATTTGCGCTGGATCTCAGAAAAAGATAAAGGTCAGGCCGATGCAGTCAATAAAGGCCTGCGTATGACATCTGGTGACATCATCGGATGGTTAAATTCAGACGATATCTATTATCCCAACACCATCCAGCTGGTTCGTGATTTTTTTGAAGCCAATCCTGATGTTGATGTGGTCTATGGCAAAGCAAATGAAATTGATAGTCAAGGCCAGTTGCTTCAACATTACCCCACCCATTTCTGGGACCTGGAACAATTAAAAGTCCATTGTTTTATTTCACAGCCGGCGACATTTTTTCGTCGCCGCGTTGTCATGCAGCATGGATTGTTAGATGCGGGATTACATTTTTGTCTGGATTATGAATATTGGCTGCGCTTGGGATTGAAGCAGGCGAAATTTGCTTATTTGCCGCAAATATTAGCGGGATCGCGAATTCATTCTGAAACAAAATCAACCCGTTTTTATTTAGAAGCGCATTTTGAAGCGATTAATATGTTACAAAAGAAGTTGGGATATATTCCTTCCGATTGGATTGTTAATTATTCCAGCGCAAAAACGAAAATGCAGGAACATCTGAATTTCCCAAATCCGTTTTTTATTGCGGCGGTTTGGCTGAATTTATGGAAAACAGCTGGGCTTTACAATAAAGGATTCGCCCGAATCTCTATTTGGATCAAAGCCCAGCTGACTATGTTACGAAAGTTTTTGGTCAAGGGATTGAACATTACTCATTATATTCATACACGTGAAAGCCGTTCTGCTTAGCGAGTTGATCGCGTTTTGCTGCTTTCAGGTCTTCGGCTACCATTTCAGCCACTAATTCATTAAATGAAATCTTAGGCTGCCAGCCTAATTTTTCTTTTGCTTTGGTCGGATCGCCGAGCAGACTTTCCACTTCAGCCGGACGAAAGTAGCGAGAATCAACCGCAACAACGCAATTGCCATGCTGATCAAAACCTTTTTCTTCGACACCCTGTCCTTTCCAAGTGATGTGAATGCCAAGTTCTTTCGCTGCTTTTACGACGAAATCGCGCACGCTATATTGTGTGCCGGTTGCAATAACAAAATCTTCTGGTTTGTTTTGCTGCAAGATGAGCCATTGAGCTTCGATATAATCTTTTGCATGTCCCCAATCGCGTTTCGCATCCAGGTTGCCAAGAAATAAGCAGTAATCCTGCAAACCCAATTTGATTCTGGTTAATGCTCGGGTAATTTTGCGGCTAACGAACGTTTCTCCGCGTAGAGGCGATTCATGGTTAAATAAAATCCCATTGCAGCCATAAATTCCATACGCTTCGCGATAATTCACGGTTATCCAGTAAGCATATAATTTTGCGACGGCATAAGGTGAACGCGGATAAAAAGGAGTTTTTTCAGTCTGCGGGACTTCTTGCACCAGACCGTATAATTCAGAGGTGGAAGCTTGATAAAAGCGGGTTTTTTTCTCCAGGCCAAGAATACGGATAGCTTCCAGGATACGTAAGGTACCCAGGGCATCTGCGTTGGCGGTATATTCGGGTTCTTCAAACGAAACGGCGACATGGCTTTGCGCGGCAAGGTTATAAATTTCGTCTGGTTGCGTTTGTTGAATGATACGGACAAGGCTGCTTGAGTCTGTCATATCACCATGGTGTAAATAAAAGTTTCGATTCCTGGAATGCGGATCTTGATATAAATGATCGATACGATCGGTATTGAATAGCGAGGTTCTTCTTTTGATGCCGTGAACAATGTAACCTTTGTTTATTAAAAACTCGGCTAAGTAAGCTCCATCTTGTCCCGTGATACCGGTTATTAAAGCAATTTTATTCATTTAAGCTCCCTATAATCTCAAATCCAACTCTTATTTTTTTACAACTTCCTAAAGCAAATTTTTGCAAGGATAGCATCATCAAGGAACATCCGTACAGGTGCTTTTTTGCATAAATTACGATAGGTTAAATAACACGCAGTTAGTTTTTTAACCACACTGTTTGAATACTGCATTACCATAATGTGGTTAACTGAAAGTGGCGGAAACAGAGTTGTTGTTTTATCGGAATGCCAGTATATTTACCATTCGTATGAACTTTCATCGACATTTATTTTGGTATGTTAAGGAAATGTACATCTAAGAATATGGATTAAAAGCTTCACTTATGTTTATAAATTACTGGTTTATCTTATTCGCAGGCGTTTTTTTTCCGATCTTTTGGCTTTGTCCTATTCCTTCTTTTCGAAAAATGTGGCTTTTGTTGGCCTGTGTTATTTTTCATTATCGATTTGCGGGACCGGCGGGTGTTGCTCCTATTATTCTAATGGGGGTTTTAACTTATTTTTCAGCACTGTCTAAATCGACGCTTTTGCGTACTATCGTGATTGTGCTATGTGTACTTGAACTGGCATTTTATAAGTATTCCACTTTTTTTCTCGCGCAATTTTTAGGTTTGTTTGATGCGGGAGTGGCGGAACATGTGCTTACCACCGCAAAACAGGATCTGCTGCCGGCACTGCCGCCGCTCGCGATCAGTTTTTTTGTATTTGAATTTGTTCATTACCTGGTCGATGTGCAAAAAGGACGACCGCCGATCCGGTCAGTCACAGACTTTACCTTATTCTCCATTTTTTGGCCGTCTGTAGTTTCCGGACCGGTGAAGCGTTTCGAACAATTTCTTCCGGCAGTGGCAGCCGGCTGTAAGAATGTGACCGCTACAGATATCCAAATTGGATTGATGCGCATTACCACCGGTCTCATTAAAAAAATGATCATCGCTGAAAATTTAACTCGATATATTGATTTTTGGCAGCCACAATTTGCCACGATGAACGTATGGCATCGATGGGTATTGGTATTGGTGATTAGCCTGCGGATATTATTCGATTTTAGCGGATACAGTGATATGGCGATTGGTTTTGCCCGGATGATGGGAATCAAACTGCCAGAAAACTTTCGCTGGCCTTATCTTGCTACCAGTCTGCAAGGATTTTGGCAGCGCTGGCATATTTCGTTAAGCACCTGGATTCGCGATTATATTTATATTCCGTTAGGCGGTAATAAACATGGAATGGTTCGAAAATTTTCCAATGGCGTGATTGCATTTGCTATTTGCGGTTTGTGGCACGGTGCGGCATGGAATTTCATTTTCTGGGGGCTTTACCACGGTATTGGCCTAGTGATGTTCGCTAATTTCAAAACGGTTTTTTTAGAAAATAACTTCGCCCTAAAAATGAAGATCTTGGTTGAGGGGAGAGCATTTTTTCCGCCGGTGCGACTGTTCGCTTTATCGCTGGGATGGATGATTACGTTTCTATTTGTCTCGATTGGCTGGCTTTTCTTTTTTTATCCAATTACAGAAGCGACGTCGATGTTGATTTTATTGATTAAAGAACCTGTTGCGGCGGTGACTGGATATTTATTTTCGCTATTTGCTAACGTTTAAAAAGGAAACCTCATGGCAAAAATTATCATGAAAAATTCAATAAACATTATCATAGGCATTTTAGTGGGTATTTTGCTGCACTATTTTCTTTATCGATTTTCGCTGCCGGCAAAATCATTTATCTATGTGGCATTTTAGTCAATTGGAAGATAAGGCATGATGCGCTTTTTACGCCCTAGGTATTTTTTTATCGGCGTTATCGTTGGTTTTGCTCTTTGCAGTATTGCGGGCTTTATTGTCAGTCAAAAAGCGAGGTTCAATCATTTTGTGCGTTTTTTTAGTTATATGTCACCTACCGTGGATTATTATCCAACTGCGAGTGAACTCGTTGCAACTGCAAAACACGACGTTGATCCAAACAAAATCCTGGTATTAATTGGGGGAAGCTCAGTTTTTAGAGGAGATGGTCAAAACGAAGATGAGCTATGGAGCCAAAAGCTGCAAGTAATTCTAGGCAATCAGTACAAAGTTTTAAATTATGGATTTAACGGTGCTCGATTTCCTGCATTTAGCGGCGTCGCTTTCCGCATGCTAAGTGAGAGATTTCCCAGGATTATTTTCGTCTCGACGTGTGAATTTTTAGGAGACAAGAAACAAATTGATGGCGGTGATTTTTATGGTTATCTTTTTTGGGATGCTTATTACAAGGGTCTTTTTCATCCTGATAAGAGCGAAAAACAAAAAATTTCTACGCTAAGAAAACAACAAATTTTCACAGAAAAAGGGTCTGAAGTACATTTCATGAGTTTTTTAGATAGCTTTTTCTATTTTAGAAATTTATGGAATTGGGTTGGTTATAGATTCTTTTTTACCGTTTGGAATCGAAATGCCTACCCAGCTACGTTTCAAGCACGTCGTTTATTTTATGACGCTAAATTGGATAATAAAGCACTTGTTGAAACCGCAAGAAAAAATCAACAGCGATTTGAAAGAGAGGTAAGTGATCTTTTGAAAACTGCTTTTACAAAAAAAGTTGATTTATCACGTCGTCATTATTTCAAAAAGGAAGCAGAAAAGGTATCTATGAATTACGATATTTTTGAGTCTCGGTATCGAGCTAACACATTGTGTGTTCTAGCAACAGAAAATCCAAGACATTTTTCTGCTCTACCTAAAATAGAACAACAAGCACATGAAATTGCTGTTAACGATACGCTTTCGATTATTAAGTCGTTGGGATATTACGGTGTTAAGACTAAAGATCTTCAATCTGACGATTATGTTGATATCGAACATTTTGTTGCCACGGGGGGGGATAAAATCGCTGCGCAAATTGCTCCTTTGATTAAATCGATTGCGCAAGCCAATCATTATGATGTTTCAACAACGAAATCTTGAAGAGTAATAAGTTCATTTTTTAAAATACTTCCACCTCACTTTGTCATTTCCGCGAAAGCGGGACTTCTAGCCAAAATTAAGTAACCTCTTTACCATTTACCCTGACATTCAACCAATATTCACCATCGTATCGCGCAACCGTTCTTAAAGAAGGCGATTTATTTGCAGGCAGTTTGTAAACTAATTTAATATATTGACCATCAGAAGTTAAATTTACTGCTTTGCCAAATTCGCCTTTGCGGACGCGCTCAGAGATTTCTTTAAGCATTTGTCCGTAATCTCGTTCAGCGCGTGGTTCTAATGTCACTTCTATGGTTCCGTTAGTCTGCGGAAGGAAAAGCATCGCTGAGGCTTTTCTTAAGTAAGAAAACAGATAATTTTTTTGGGGACTGTTAGAAATTCTTCTTTCAGCATAATTTCTTTCATACTCATCCCCAAACAAAAGTAAAGTTGGGATTTTACGGGTGGTTAATTTTTCACCTTTCCAGATGTAAATAAATCTATCCCATATATAGGAGTAAGGATCCGACCAAAGTCCCTTGCGTGTACGCTCAGAAGATAATAACCAAAGATGAGCTAAATCATCGGTGTTAATTAAATCTGATACTGCGATAGGCTTGTAAATCCAGGCGTTTTCCCCCCATCGTTGAGTGTTTAATATGATATAACGAGTTGGGATCATTCTAATGCCAAAAAAAGGTTGGGTACTGATATATAAATCAGCGCTTTTTCTTGGTTCAAACAACACGAATGCCTTCGAATCTGATTGCCTAATCTTTTTTGCCTCAGAGAAATAGGAGGCTTCAAGTGTAATACCGCGATCCTGACCTAGCGCTAGTTTTGTAGTATAAACCGCTTTGGTTATTAACAGCATGCTGGTAAAAAAAGTAAAGGTGATCATAAAAACGCCTAAAAGAACATGGATATTTAACCCTTCTTTCCTTGCTGCTAAACCTACTCCAAACGGGAGTAACATGATAATATACAAATAAATTAAAACGTTTTGAGCGCCTTTCGCTTGGGTGTAGAGTGATGAATTTACTAGGGCATAATTCCCAAAAATAGTGAATAACAATACAAGATATAAAAGCAAATAAAAGTTTTTCCCTCCTGCTAATTTCACCCGTGAAAATTGAATTCTTACCATCATTAAGCAACCTAGCATGAGGATAATGAGACCGGCAGTTATTCCTCTATCTATAAAATCATTAATCATTAAGTGTTCGATTACAAACGGATAAAAATGCTGTTGAGAAAGAAACCCAAACATAATTCCAAACCATTGTAAGGAAAAAATCGGAAAGGCATCGCCGAAGTAAACGTGATCATTAGGAGCATCCTTTCCAGCACATTGGGATCCTAAGCTTAGAATTCCACGTGGACAAGTTGTCGCG